>VAPK010401607.1_pt1 | contig 33544 bp, 35 predicted proteins | sample 3395031 | NCBI WGS metagenome assembly VAPK01 (sample SAMN08290443, study PRJNA428436) | hydrothermal vent metagenome | isolation source: Deep-sea hydrothermal vent chimney 1 | place: Pacific Ocean: Juan De Fuca Ridge
AACAATATACCACTTGAGGGTAAATTATTCATATCCCTTACAGAAAATGACAAACAGTATGCAGGAGAAGTAGGTAAAATGTTCACAGATCTTGGATTTGAGATCGTTGCTACTTCTGGAACACATACAGCACTTCAAAATGCTGGTGTAGCCTCAACAAAAGTTCTAAAAATCAGTGAGGGTCGTCCAAACATTGATGACATGATAAAAAATGAAGAGATAGCCATAGCCATCAACACTTCAGACAATGCAGGAAGTAAAACAGATGCTAGAACCATTAGACAATCTGTTCTTTCTAATAATGTAGCTTACTTTACAACAATAGCCGCAGCCAAAGCAACTGCACTTGCTATAAAAGAACTTAAAGCTATAGGTGGTGAGCTTATACCAAAAGCACTACAAGATTATCTAAGTTAAGTGGGCAGTGAACAGTGAGCAGTGAGCAACTAACAAAGCTTGTCTTTCTCACACAAACCGATACTACTATCGGTTTTGTTTCACAGAATGCAGATAGACTTACAGCTATAAAGCAACGCTCTCCTCATAAATATTACATCAAAGCAGTTAATTCATTACAGACACTCAAAACATTTACACGTGTACCATCTTCTTGCAAGAATAGAGTAAGACGAAGTAAAAAAACTACTTTTATCATGCCAAATGGGCACTCCTACCGTGTGGTGAAGGATAAACATCATCTACTACTCTTAAACCGTCTTAAATGGGCATATACAACCTCTGCAAACCTTAGTAATCAAGCCTATGATGAAACTTTTGCTAAAAATATGGCAGATGTTACTCTGGAACCACTCAAAGAGACAAATCAAGCCTCAGATATCTATAAACTAGGACAATATACCATAAGAAGGATACGATAATGTCAGTTATATATGAAAATGAAAATATCAAAATAGAAATAGAAGAGAGTGAAATTCCTTGGCTTAAAATTTTTACACAAAAAGAGTACAAAGAGATGAGTGAAGTTCCAAGTGAAGTTAAATTTGAGATATATGACTTACTAGACATCATTGAAAAAGAGATGATAGACTATTATAACCCTAAAAAGATAAACATCGCTAGTTTTGGCAACTATATGCCACATGTGCATTGGCATATAATGGCACGTTTTGAAGGAGACTCCTACTTCCCTGAGCCTATGTGGGGGACAAAGCAGAGAGAAAGTAAATTAGAATTACCTAATTTTGAAGTTTTTTGTAGCAAAATATATACTATATTGAAATAGTTTATTCTTTCTTCTATCTAAATACCATCTACTCTAAGTAGTTGTGTTTTTCCTACCATAAGGTCTATGGTCATTCCTATACGTTTAAATACAGACTCTTGTCTATACTCAAGATTATGCTTTTTACATATCTCTTTAACTATAGGTTGCATCTTTTGGTAGTAGCTGTGTGGCATATTTGGAAAAAGATGATGCTCTATTTGGTAGTTCAGGAAACCATGGGCAAAATCTTTAAAATCTGTACCAGTATTGTAATTTACAGACCCCATTATTTGTCTTAAGTAAAATTCACCTGTACTTTTATGTGGTTCAGAGAACATATAAATATCTTCTGCTGAGTGATTTGGTACGATAACCAAAAATGAGTGCAAATTGGCAAAAAATTCTGCTATAAAGATGATTATAAAGGCATTAAATACAGCTTCCATTCCAAGTGGCAAGAAAAGTGCTGGAAACAAAACAAATTTGATAACAGCATACGGAAGAAGATACTCCATCCAAAGCTCTAACCCATTCTTAGTACGAGGGTCCAATTCAAAATCTGTTATCTCTAGCTTCTCTTGATCTCTACGTTTTTTATTTTCAAGTATTCGAAGTGTATTGGGTGCATAATATAGGTATTTCCACATACCAGCAAAAGCATAAACGATAACATAACGAAGCCACATTGGTGTTTTAGACTGTATGAGCCACTGGAGATTTCTCTCTACATTATCTGGATCATCTGTTTCACCTAAGTGATAATGATGCATAATGTTATGTTCATACTCCCAAGCTTGTGGTTTTATCCAGTCTAAGAAATCAATATAACGTCTCGCACCTTTTGCAAATACTTTTTTCGTATATTTTTCTGGAATATTTGGTACTTTATCGTATGCTCCATGAAGTACAGGATGGGTAACATCTGCCCATCTAGCTACATTTCCAGTGCTGATAAGAAGTGCTGCGACTATAGCTACAGGCCAGAAAAGAAAACTACTTAACCCACCAGCAGAAAGCTCCACTATACTCAATAGAGCTATAAGTCCATAGCCTGAAAAAGTAAATATTCTACCCCAACGCTCAAGCTTTAAAAGATGTTGAAAATCCTCTTCACCAACTGGATCCATGGTCTCTTTTATAGCATCAATATCTTTCTCTAGCTGCTCTTTATCTACATCTTCATAACGTGCATATTTATGCTCTTTATCTGCTATAGCTACCTCTTCTATATCTTCTGGTTGTTTTCCCATATTTACTTCCCCTTACTTATAATTGTCATAATTATATAGGAAGTTGATTAATCTAAGATTTAGATATAATTGCATAAATTAATATAAAGAGCTACTTACATGTGTGATTTCAATACTTTAACAGATGAAGAGAAAATCCTTCATCATGAAAAACTTCTTCTTTGTGCAAACAATTTTGGTGGGAAAAACTTCTTTTTACAACTTCTTGAAGCCATAAGAGAGACAAAGCCTCATCCTTTAGTGTCTGGAAACTCTGAATTTACTATAGAGCTAGGAACTATTAAGTGGGATAAAGTCATCTTCAATGACAAACTTCAACTCCTGATCAAAGCTCGTGTAAACGAAAGTAAACAAGATAATCTTCTTCCAAATAAAGATGAAAAAAACTATAAAAAGATCTTAAATGTTGTTCGTACACTAAGACCTATAGTTTTTCATGTAAAACCAGCAAATAAAGAAGATGGTTCAGGGTTTTTCTTTCAGCCTTTTGATGTGATCGATAAAAACAAAACTAAACTAAATCCTCTGTTTGATGCTCTCTTTTTCTGTTCAGTAACTACAGTCAAAAAACTGCTTAACTACGAACCAAAAAAGGTTTAATATGGCAAACGGTCAAAAAAGATCAGATATCAAGTATGGTTTAGATGTTGCTGTGGTACTCAAAGAAGACCAAGCTAGCAACAGACTTACTTATGGAAAAGTACAAAAAATTCTCACCAACTCACCAACTCATCCTCATGGTATAAAAGTAAGACTCAATACAGGCGAAGTAGGTAGAGTTAAAGAGATACTATGACCCTATTTATAGATGGTGATGCTTTTCCAAATCTCCTTAAACCTATCACTTTAAGAAGTATCGAACGCTTAGCTATCAGCACTAAAGTTATAGCCAACAAAAAAATAACTATAGGCAATTCAAAACATATAGAGTATATTATTGTAGAACAAGGTGCAGATGAAGCTGACCATTATATAGTAGAGTCGTGTAAGGAAGGTGATTTGGTTATCACAGCAGACATCCCTTTAGCTGACAGGATAATAAACAAAGATGCTCATGCCATAGACCATAGAGGCGAACTCTACAGCGTTGACAACATAAAGCAATACCTAGCCATGAGAAATCTCATGGAAAGTATCAGAGAAAGTGGAGAGATAACAGGAGGACCAAAAGCTTTTGGTCAAAAAGATGCCCATGCATTTGCCAATCAGCTAAATGCATTTTTGGCAAAATGGTACAAATAGTTTATTTCAAAAACTCTCTTCTAAGAATCTCTTTATCTATCTGCTTTTCATGCAGCGATTTAAGTGGCATATTCTTTTTATAAACTATCTCTGCTGGTAACATATAGTTAGGCAAATGTTTTTTTAGTTCAAAGAGTATCTCGTTACGTGCTAATTCATTTTTTGCACCATATACCATCACTATCTCCTCCTCGATCTCTGCATTTGGTACAGAAAATACAGCACACTCAGTAATTTCGGAGAGATTATCATAAACAACAGACTCTATCTCATGAGGACTAACACGGTATCCTTGTGTTTTTATCATGTCATCTTTGCGTGAAACAAAGTAGATGTATCCTTCTTCGTCTGCATAAACATAATCCCCACTGGCTATAACTATTTCATCAGTTAACTGACCTTCAGGCTCTATCACTTTATCTAAAATAGCAATACTTTTAAAACGTTGTTCTGTCTCTTTAGGTGCATTCCAGTACCCTTTATATATACATGCTCCACGGTGAATGAGTTCCCCTATCTCTCTAGGTTTACATGCTTTACCCTCTTCATTTATAATGTAAAGTTCTACATCTGGGATGGCTTTACCTATGGAGTTTGGGCGTATGTGTATTTGGCTTGGGTCAAGGAAAGCTGAACGAAATGCTTCAGTAAGACCATGCATAGAATAAAACTTTGCATCAGGAAAATGTGTAGTGATACCTTTAACCATCAGCGGTGTTATGTTGCCACCTGAAGAGGTAATAATTCTTAAATTTTTAAAGTGTTCAGGCTGAGGGATACGATGAGGGTCTTCATCAAACATTTGAGTGATATGGATAGGCATTAGAGGCAATACAGTGATCTTTTCATTAATAAGATGAGAGAAAAAGTCTGATGGGAGTACAAATTTATGTATGGCAAGTGTAGCTCTTTTATAGAGTGTTGTAAAGATTTGGTTAAGTCCATAGTCTAGATTAAAAGACAATATGCCTGAAATGATATCATCTTTCTTAATATCTAAATATTTAGAAACAATACGCCCACCATCTATCAAAGCACGATGATCTATAACTATGCCTTTAGGGTTTCCTGATGAGCCAAAACTGTAGGTAATAGCCGCACTATCATTACCCTTTATCTCACACTTAATGTCAGCTGTATAGCATTTATATATCTCTTCAAATGATACATCACTCTCACTACTGGCTTCATAAGAGATGATTTTACCTTTAAAGTTTATATCTTTTATATTTTCTATCTTTGCTCTATCTGTAATCAAACAGCTAATACCACTGTCATCAATGATATGTTTAACCTGTTCAGATTTTAGAAGTCTAGTTATGGGAACAAAAATATACTCAGTAGAAAGCACTGCCAAAATAGCTATGACCTGCTCACATCTTTTGTTAGAGTATATACCTATTCGACTACCTTTTTTTAGCCCTATTGTTGTCAAATAGTGTGCAATTTGATCTACTTTTGTAATAAGCTGTACATAAGTATATGACTGGACTCCATGTATAAGAGCTGTCTTCTCAGGCTCAGTCTGAGCTGCTATTTCCAATAAATTTCTAATACTATTAACTGACATAATTACTCCTTTATTCCATAAGTCCAGATCTCATAACTACTATCAAGAAGGATTTTAGGTGCATGATGAAAGTGCAAAATCTTTTTATAGAAAAAGAGAATAATATCATCTACATCTTCCTGAGTTAAAACTTTAGTAATCCCACCTGTAAGCACAATGCTATTTAAGATATCAAGGTTCAACTCAACATAATCACCATGATGCTTTGAAACTTTATAAAGTACCAAAAAGATAGCTAGTTGCATCAAGATGCGTGTTGCCACCTCACTCTGCTCTTCTAAAATATTCTCTGTAACATTTAAATGCTCCAAAAGCTCAAAAACAAACTCATTATTTTTAGCTGTATGCACCAAACTTTCACGTGACTTAAAAACCCCAAGCTTTTTAAAGACTAGACGGTCATAACCACTCTCTGTCAAAATATTATCATTTACAAGGTCACGGCTATAGTGAATGTCTGTCGTTGCTCCACCAATATCTACTACGATAAATGGATCAGCAACATCAAGTCTCTCATATATCTTTGTCAATGAACGATTTACGATGTAGGGTGTTGAAAAGATTTGATTTGAAGTAATCTCATAAAGCTGTTTGATATCTTCTTTCCCCATAATATCTGCTTGGTAAAGGTCTGTTAAATACCCTTTTAGTGCCTCTTCTTGTATTTTAAGCTTATCAGAGATAATATTTTCAAGAACTACTACATTTTTAAAGTTATTTTCTAAAAAAGCAGCATTCTTTTTACTTCCCACATAAACGATATTTTGATAATTTACCTTTTCAAGATACGTTAAGAGTCTCTTATCAAATACTTTTTCTACAGAGTCTATACCACCTACAACGATAACCACATCTATCATCTCAGATGGTGCCGTTTCACTCTTGATTTTTGGATATAGCACAGTATCTATAATATTTATACCCGAATTAAACGCAGTATTAATAGTATATTTTAGGCTAAAAGAGTTGGTTAGCCCAACAATAAGTGTGCTCAGCCCACCATTAGCAGAAGAACAAATATAGATATCTTCTTTTGCATATTGACTTACTATATCACTACACTTACTATTTAGATCATCAAAGATATTTTTATTAAAATCTCTAAAATACTGGTCGATCTTACCATTTTGGGCTACTTTAAAATAGGTACTTCCTATATCTATATACAATTTATTCATAGCATAATCCCTATATCTTGGATGATCTTATCTACCACTTTTTGACCTTCTGCCAGTTTAATTTTAGATTGTTCAAAAGCAAAACTTCTATCTGAGATAGGCAAATTTCCTTTTTTCAAAATACGAATATTACTTTGTGGGTCACGGATTGTGATAACTTCATTGGCATTGATGATATGTGGGGAGAATGGAATATCTATATAACCTTTTTTAATGGAGTTAAATACCTGTCTCCAAAGTGTATCTGCACCATCATTGAATACTGCTTCAAGGATCTCATCTACTTCATTAGTAAGGTTTTCTTCCTCTTCCTCATCACTTACTTTTGGTAACCCTTTAAGCATACCTAGAGTATATTTTACATTTGCTACTGCTAAGGCATTTGCCTCTTTAGTAGGTATTCCAAATGCCTCATTACGTGTCTTGGTAATGATCTTATCTGCACCTACCATCGCAGCTATAACTGTTGAAGTATTTATAAGTGAATCTGAATACTCTTTATTTCTAGGGAAAGCCCCCATCCATTGATGATATACAAGGTTTATAGTAGCATCTTCATGACCAAATCTATCTGCATATTTACGTGCAAGTTTTTTGATGACATTAGAAGAGACTATATCTTGTAACATTGAGCCTGTTTGTGAAAAACTAACAGAGAAGGACTTTACACCTTCTTCTAAAGAGAGTAGCATCTCTAACAGTTGAATCACTATAACGATCGCTGGTGCTTGTAGTGTAGCAGAAAGTGGACCAAATGATTCACGATTTATAGGTTCGTTTAATTCAGAATATTTAGCACAAACACGTTCAACGTATTTCCAATACAAAAATGCTTTATCCATGGGAAAGTTTTTAGAGTATGGCAGAAGATAAGTTATCGGTCCACCTTCTATCTCAAAGATCCCAGAAGCAAGAGCTGTTTCAACAAGTAGTCTTGCATCTGGCGTACCATGACGCAGACTTACTGGTGTATTGTAATGAGTTATCATCTTTCGTGTTGTTCTGTAGCCATGGTTAACTAGTGGGTAACCATTAAGCATATCAACATCATTCTCTTCAGAAAGGGCTAACATCTTTTTAGCACTCGCGTAGTCATTAAGACGCGTATTTGAGTCAATAGTTAAAGGAAGAACATCTACATTAGCATCTTTAAACTCTTTATATAGTTGAAATACTTTATCATAAGTAGGGAAACCACCACGTGGTTGAACAAGTATCTCATTAGAAGTTTTGAATTTATGGGAGATAAAAAGATCTTTACTAGCTCCTTTAATGAATTCTTCAACTTCATCAAAATCAAATCTGTCTATATACTCATTTTTAACGATGATTTCACGTTCACGTTGTAACAAACTACTCATGAGCGTGCCTTTAAAAAAGTTTCAAGTTGGTCAAGTCCCTCATTTAAGTCAACTTGATGGAAAACCAGATCAAAACCATAGTTTTGAAATTTTGGAACAAGTTGTTCTGGATCCATCTCACCTACTCCAAGGTTTCCACCTATCATAAAGGTTACATTATTAAAGTCATACTGACTTTTAAGTATTTGGAGATCACGACACCAACCTTCTGCCTCACCATTTAGTGATGAGATCAAAAGTACATCTGCATCTGTCTCTATCACTGCATCCATAAACTCTTCGAGATATGTATTTACACCAAGATTAAAGACTTCAAAACCACGCTCTTGAAGCGAGATATCTATAAGCCTGTTGGCTACAACATGGATGTCATTACCCACTACACCTGTTACTACTTTCATTTAACTGCTTTATCTGTTTATTTTATACTTATAATTCTATCTAATTATAGATTTTTTTTAGTATAATCCTTTAAAGAAGTAACCTACAAGGAATAAAAATGCCTTTTTATACAGCAGATATCTCAGATGAACACCATGAAAAGATACAAGTCCTCTCTCCTGAGTACCACTCTTATGGTGGCTTGGAAAAATGCAAAGGGGCCATTGCAACACTAAAACTAAATGATGAGAATTCAGACTTGATCAGTATGCTGAAAGAACCAGGAGAAGGACGCATTGCTGTTGTCGATGTAAACCGTGCCCATTATGCTGTAGTAGGCGAGAACTTAATGAAGTTTGCTTTAGAGAACAACTGGGCAGGTATTCTTATCAATGGTTATGTACGAGATATACATATTACAAAAACAATCCCTGTAGGTCTATGGGCATTAGGAACGTGTCCCCGTAAAAGTCATAACAAACAAGCTGGTGAGCGTGATGTTACCTTTACTTTTGGTGGTGTATTTTTTAAAAATGGAGAGATTTTACTTGCAGACCTTGATGGTATTATTGTCATTGATGAAAAAAGCTTGGACAGATAAAAGTATTACAATTTGTACCCCAAGAGCATTTCCTCCCTTCGGTCACGGCACATATATTTAATAGTAGGTAATACTACTATGATATAATCACTCTCAATGAAACAGATAATCTCAGCTAAATACAGACGTTTTGTACTCTATGTAGAAATATCTATAGCTATTCTACTGCTTCCTGTACTCTATAATTTTGTCCCTATAAATCATGCTAACACTACTTTTCACATCTCCTCTTCAAATATAGATGATGTCGCAAAAACACTGGAAAAGAACGGATATACAGTTACATGGATAGACAAGTTAATGCTACAACTCATACGAACACCAAAAGAAGGCTGGTATAGTGTTGATCCTAGTGAACATGGTAGATTATTTTTCTTTGAATACCTTCACCGAAAAAAAACTGAAACTATGGATATTGTCGTCTATGCTGGAGAAACAGCTGAGGAGCTTGTCTCGCGTCTTGCAAAAGACATGAAACTAGATAAAGAAAAACTACTCCAAAACTACCAGACACATACACGATTTCAAGAAGCAGATATCTTTGCAAAGCGTTATGCTATAGCTAGAAAAGCTGATGAGAATACTACAATGGAATACCTTTTTGATCTATCTGAAAAAGTTCTAGAAGAGTTTGAGAAAAAATACTTTTCTAAAAAACCTGATATTTTGGAGTTAAAAGTTCTACTTACTGTTGCTTCTGTTATCCAAAAAGAGAGTAATTCAGTAAAAGAAATGTCTGCAATCTCTTCGGTAATCTATAACCGCCTAGACAAAGGTATGAAATTGCAAATGGATAGCACCCTTAATTATGGAGAACATTCGCATACCATCATTACGCCAGAGCGTATCAAAAGTGACACCAGTTATTACAATACTTATAAACACAAAGGTTTACCACCCTATCCACTTGGAACCGTGACAGAAGATGCACTATATGCAGCGATGTACCCACAAAAGAGTGACTATCTCTTTTTCATGTTGAACAAAAAAGGAGAGCATGATTTTACGGCTACATATGATGAGCATCGTGAAAACATAAAAGCTTTTAGAGTTTATCAAAAAGAGAGAAAAGAAAAAAAGAAAAATAAAGAAGTGGCAGAAAAAAAAGTTAAAGAAAAAAAGAAAAAAACCACCCTAAGTATAGACAAGAATTTTAAAAATCTATCTATTAAATAAGTTTAAAATTTTCTGCCATAGAGAAACTTTAAAAACCTCTTTTTTATAAACTTCATTGGTTTCTTTATGGACTTGTACAGATTGAAGATGTTTCTCTAAAGTTTTTTTAGCTTTTTTAAGTCCTATTGGTTCAAAGTTATTTATATGAAAATTAGTTGGCATCTAAAACCTTCTCTATCTCATGCATTGCATCTTCATTTTTAAGCCTAAATTTGATTTCTATACGTCTTGATGCATCTTTATCTTCTACTCCATCAACCTTAATAGTATCTAAATAAGCACGTCCTGAAGCTATCATGAGAGGCTTGATATTATGTTCTTTTGCAAAATCTAGAGTAAGTAGAAAGTTCATGACAGCAAAGGCACGTTTTTGTGAAAGATTTAAATTATAGAGATAACCTCCATCACTATCTGTATGCCCTTCTATGATGATCCTGTCAAGATGTGGTTTTATCTTTGTGTTGGTCACCAATGCCCCGATATACTCTTCAAATGCCTGTTTAAGCTCTGTCTCTGCTTCTGCTTTAAGAACTGCTGAGCCTTTATCAAAAAATATGTTTGAAGCCAATCTAAGCGAACCGCTTTGCTTGTCTATGGCTATATTGTTTCCCAACTCCTCTTTAAGTGCGGCAACAACTTTAAGCTTGATACCTGTGAGAGATTTTATTTTAGCTTTTTGACTCTGTAACTTTTCTATAAGTCCATCATACTTTGTCTTCTTCTCATCAAGTGCATTAAGTAACTTTAAAAGCTTTTCATCTTTATGCCTTACTGTTTTGTTAGCCTCAGTAAGTTGGTCAGAAAGGACAATGACCTGCCCCTTATAATCATTTAGGGTTTTACGAAGTGTTTTTTTCTCTTTTTGTAATGTTGAGTTTGTTTCATTGAGAAGATTTTGGACTATAACCACTTTTTTACTTAGCATATCTTGCTGTGTATTGGCATCAAGTAACATTTTATGAAGTTTTTTTATCTCATCCTCTTTAAGACTAAGTGTTTTTTTATTCTCTTTTATACTTTTATCTTTTGTATCTATAAGTTTTTTCTTATTTTCAATATCTTTTTTATTTTCTTCTAGATATTTATCTTTTTCTCCCAGAAGTGCTTTACTTTTAGCCAATGTTACACTTAAGTCATCAAGTGTAGCCTCTTTTGTTTTAAGTGTTTGAGAGATTATAGATAAACGATCTTCCTTCTCATGTAGATCACTTTTAAGAATGATAGACTTAGATACTATAGCCCCTATAAGCAAGATAAACACAAAAAGCAACCCAGCCATCAAGTCTGCATACGATATCCAGAAATTACTGCCTTCATCTGTAGATTTTTTTCTAAACATAAGCTTACTTTTTATTCTCTCTGAGTGAAGCCATGTTAGTAAGTATCATTTGGTTTTGTTCAGAGATAATACGTGCAAAAGTTGAAAGCTTCTCTACTATTTGTCCTACCTCAGAGTCTATCTTGTCAAAGGTATGATCAACCGTTCCATCAAAGCGTTCCATAGATCTTTGAAGATTTTTTGCATTTGAGTTAAAACCTTCTATGTTCTCTTTTATAGTAGAGACTGCATTGACACTCTCTTGTCTATCGTGTACCTTGTCTAGTGTTGTTTTTAACTCATAAGAGGCTTCCTGCATCTGCTTAGTCAATGCAGTAAAACTTGCATTGGTCTCGTTCATAATAGTAGAGAAATTTTTAAGATACTGTTCATTTAGTTCTCGTATAAAGTCCATATTGAATGTCTCTTTAAGTGTTTGAACTATCTCTTGGTCTTTAAGTTCACTTTGTGTATGTTCATGCTTAATGAGTTCAGATTTTTTCCATACTCGTGAGTCATAGAGCTTCTCAAGATCATAAATATTTTTATCTACTTTAGTATTACCACTTTTTTCAAAATATGTCCATATAAGCGAAAGCATAATCCCGTATATAGATGCATAAAATGCAGTTCCTATCCCCGAGAGAAGTACCGAAATTTCACGATCAAGAGCATTAAGATCTTTAACCGTAAAGTCAGGCATAGACAAAGCAATAGCAATAAACGTCCCCAATATTCCCATCATAGGGAAAACAGAAGGTGCTACACGGGCAAAGTTATCATTTCTAATATCTTTATAATACTCCGCCATAAAATCTTTTACATGCAAAGTGGATTTGGTTTTTCCCATAATGGTCAAAGCATTGGCTCTTAGTTCAACCTGTAAGTTCTCTTCCATATTGGAAAATGAACCTCTCATATGACAAGCAGCATAGTTGGCATTATGCCGCACAAAGAACAAAAATACAACAAATATAAATGCTACTATCAGTAAAGTATGCAACTCTACTTTTAAAGGAACAACACCCAAGTATCCTAAAACAAGTCCAACAAGAAATAGTAAAGGTAGTAAGACAATGACAAAAGATTGAGAAAAGCACGATTTTGGGCTGTTGTTATCGAGTTGTAACATAAAAAGTCCTATTGTATAGATTGGGTTAATTATACCAAAAGTGTATAAACGGAGAATTAACTCTCCAAAACTAACACTTCACCAAAGGGTACATCCAACTCTTCAGGCATGACCCACATCACATCATAGCTTGGTTCTAATTTAGGAAAAGTTCCCATACCATCTGTAAAATAAAGCAAGAGTGTCGGGTAGTTTATCTGTTGGTCTATGTACTCAAAGACAGGACGGAAGTCCGTTCCCCCTCCTCCACTTATTTCATGATCCAATGACTCTCCAGGTAAAAAAACTTTATGCGATTGCACTTTGGCATCTGCAGTAATGAGGTCTATCTCATAGTTAGGGTAACTTTGCATAATGGAGCTTACTTCTCCTAAAAAAGTACCTAAAAGTGTCTCATCTACTGAACCAGAACTATCTACAGCAATGACGATACGCAAGAGGTCAGAGCTTAGAAACGGTAGATAGATACCACGATAAAGGTATTTCATATTTGGAGGTACAAAAGAGTAAGTACTTTTAGCATATGTAGCGATATAACCATACAAAAACTCACGCCAATCTACTTTATGAGAGAAGTATTCAGGTACAACGAACTTCAAATCTTTAGGTAAAGTACCTTGACGGTTGAGCTTTTGGAATATCTGCTCAAACTGCTCTTTTAGCTCTTCATTCAATGCATCCATATTTTGAGGAGTAACACTCTCTTGCTTATCATTTGAAGTATTATCTTGTTCTGTTTGCTCTGCATCAGAAGAGGCAATCATCTCTTTTTGCATCTGAAGATTTTCATTATGCACATTATCATCTTCTACGATCTGTTCAATCTGCTCTTCAGCACCAAACTCATCATTATTCATCTCATCATGGAGCATCTGATAAACCTCTTCAGCATACATACCATCAAATTTATGTTCATAATTTGCATACTCTGGTAGTTGCATCCCATTACTTACAAGCATAGAATTTACCACATAGTCAGTTGCTGTCTGCCACAGCCATTTTGTACGCCCTGCACTTCTATCTTGATGTTTTAAGACTGCATGCATAGCACCATTTGCCATGACAAATTCTACTTCTGCCCCATTGAGACGGTCTATATACTCACTGTTGTATCTTAGTGCTTCCCCATCACTTAAAAAGGTAAGCAATTCATTGTTCTGCTCCAACTTAAGTGAAGAAGCAATAGTGCCAAAGTAAGGATGATCCAACATCAATCTGGCTTTGGCTTTGGCTATTTTCTCTAAGTGTGTCATAAGAAGATTATATCAGATTATTGGCTTGATATATTTAGATTTGTTGAAGTTGCTTCCTCATTTCCATCGTAAGCATCATTTATTATAATGGGGTCAGCAGATTTTTTAGTAAACTGGGTTGGCATGATAAACTAAATCCAAAATTAACAAAAAGTGCAAGAGATTAAGAAGCTAATATAGGGAACTCTTTAAAGTATATCCCTAATAACCATCGCATAATGCAACACAAAAAGATTTAGAATAAAGATAAGCATTGATGAGCCGCGTGAAATAAGGTTCTGCATCGGTGTACGTTGTTTGCCGTTTGTCTTAAGGGCTATGACGAAATGAATAACTGTTACTACAAGCAATACAAGAACGATGGAGAGCTTGATACGTAGTGAATCGACCACTTCTGAATGATAATCTGCAAAGATGAGTTCTATCAAACCGTAATCTGTAATCATCCATATTCCTGTAAAAAGTAGGAACATAAGTGCCACCACTTCAAAATAACCAAATATCGGTCCTACATAAGGATAAACAGACTCTTGAGCCTTTTTGTCTCTCATGGTCACACCTAGTACGAACATGAAGATAGAACCGCCTATCCATGCGATGGCAGCTAAGATGTGTACATGAAGTGCCCAACCAAGTCCCATTAGCTATCCAACTTTAAAACAGCCATAAATGCCTCTTGTGGTACTTGCACCTTACCGATGGATTTCATACGCTTTTTACCAGCTTTTTGTTTCTCTAAAAGCTTTCTTTTACGCGTGATGTCTCCACCATAACATTTAGCCGTAACATTTTTACCCATAGACTTCACATTAGAACGTGCTATAACATTGTTTCCTATACTTGCTTGAATAGCTACTTCAAAAAGCTGTCTAGGGATGAGTTCTTTAAGCTGTGCAACAAAAGCAAGTCCTCTTGTACGTGCTTTATCTTCTGGAACTATAATGGAGAGTGAATCTACCACATCTCCAGCTACACGGATATCAAGTTTTACCAACTTACCTTCTCTAAAACCTATAGGCTCATAGTCAAAACTTGCATACCCTTTAGTTATGGATTTTAACTTATCATAAAAGTCCATAACTATCTCATTCATCGGGATATCATACTCCAAAAGGACACGGGTTTCATTCAAGTAATCCATTTTTATCTGAATACCGCGACGGTCATTAAGTAGTTTAATAAGATTTCCCAAATACTCTTGAGGTGTCAGAATAGTTGCCTTAACATACGGCTCGTAAATAGCTTCAATTTTTTGTGGTTCAGGTAATTCAGATGGATTTTGTATCTCCAACTCTTCACCATTTGTTTGCTTAACTTTATAGACAACTGTAGGTGCTGTAGCGATGAGCTCAAGATTAAACTCACGCTCCAGACGCTCTTTAATCACTTCCATATGTAACATACCCAAGAAACCTGTTCTAAACCCAGATCCTAGTGCCATAGAACTCTCAGGCTCAAAGCTTAGAGAAGAGTCATTGAGTTTAAGTTTATTCAGAGCATCACGCAAATCTTCAAACTTATCTGTTTCTATAGTATAAATACCTGCAAAAACGAATGGTTTAGCAGGTTCAAAGCCATGTATAATTTCTGTCGTAGGATTTTTAGCATCTGTAATGGTATCTCCAACTTGAAGTGAATCAACTGTTTTAAGTCCCATTACTACGATGCCTATCTCACCTGTACGTATTTCATCTGTTTTTATAGGAGCTATAGGATTTGGATACATAAGACTTAGCACTTGATGGTCATCTTTAGTCCCCATTACTTTAAGCATTTGACCTTTTTTAATGCTACCATCAAAAATACGGACCAATGCCAAAGCTCCAAGATAGTTGTCAAACCAAGAATCATAGATAAGTGCCTTAAGTGGTGCATCCGCATCACCAACTGGTGCAGGGATACGCTCAACGATACTATCTACAAGTTCTGCAACCCCTTCTCCTGTTTTAGCAGAAACAAGGTTATGCTCTGTTGCATCTATGCCTATAGCTTCTTCAAGTTCTGAAAGCACTCTATCTGGGTCAGCTGCAGGAAGGTCTATTTTGTTTACTACAGGCAGTAGTTCTAAGTCATTTTCTATGGCTATGTATACATTGGCTATAGTTTGAGCTTCTACCCCTTGTGCCGCATCAACAATGAGCAATGCACCATCACTTGAAGCCAAAGAACGGCTTACTTCATAAGAGAAATCTACATGCCCAGGAGTGTCTATAAGATTAAGAATATACGGCTCACCATCTTTAATATAGTCTAAACGTACCGACTGTGCCTTAATGGTAATACCACGCTCTTTCTCTATGTCCATTGTATCCATCACTTGTGCAGACATTTGACGGTCACTAACCGCCCCACACTCTTGTATAATACGGTCTGCAAGTGTAGATTTTCCATGATCTATGTGTGCGATAATAGAGAAGTTACGTATGTTTGCCTGTGGTACTGCTTTTGCCAATTTTATTCCTCTGTATAGTGAGCAAGTATGCTCATCTCTTTATATATTTATGAATTAGATTCAAATAGAGAGTTCACACTCTCATTGTTATGTACCCTTCGGATCACTTCACCAAGCATTGATGCAGTAGAAAGCATTTTGATCTTTTTAGATTGCTTTGTCATAGGGATAGTATTTGCTACAACAAGCTCATCTAAGTCACCCTCTTCTATACGCTCATATGCTGGACCTGAAAGTACAGGGTGTGTACAACATGCCATAACTGAAGTTGCACCCAAAGCTTTAAGTGCTGCTGCACCTTTTACCATGGTTCCTGCTGTATCTACCATATCATCTATGAGTATGATATCTTTTCCTTCAACATCACCAATGACATTCATCACTTCACTCTCATTAGCTTTTTCTCGACGTTTATCAACAATAACCATATCGAGACCAAGTTTTTTTGCAAAATATCTTGCTCTAGCGACACCACCAATATCTGGAGACGCGATAACAGGGTTTTTAAAGTTTTTTGCTTTAATGTAATCCATAAATAAGATAGCTCCATAAAGGTTATCTACAGGAATATCAAAAAACCCTTGTATCTGCGAAGCATGAAGATCGACTGTTACCATACGTGTAATACCTGCTGTCTCCATAAGGTTAGCTACAAGTTTTGCAGTGATAGGTACTCTAGGAGCTGCTTTTCTGTCTTGTCTTGCATAACCATAGTATGGAACCACAGCTGTTATAGACTTTGCACTTGAACGCTTAAGTGCATCTGTCATAATGAGAAGCTCCATTAAGTTTGCATTTGCTGGTGCAGAGGTAGGCTGTATAATAAATACATCTTTACCACGCACTGACTCAGATATCTGTACAGATATCTCTCCATCTGAGAAACGTTTTATACTAGCCTCTGAAAGTGGCATTTCGAGGTAAGTTGCTATCTCTTGAGAGAGTTCAGGGTTTGATGTTCCAGAAAAAATCATATATCCGCTCATCGAGTGTACCTTTGTGTATATTTTGTTACGCGTATTTTACACAAAACATCATAAAAAGGGGATTTAAAGCTGTAGAGTATTACACTAATATAAAATAATATATTTGGATTTAGATTTTTTATGATAAGAAAAGCATTTAAGAAAAACTCTTCAGGCTCTAAGCTTGATAAGTTTATAGAGAAATATAATCTCCCAAGAGAGTATCTAAGTATCAACAGAAGATCTGTTAGTAGAGGAGTTCTCATAGGTCTTTTTTGGGGGTTCATACCTATGCCTATGCAGATGCTTGGAGTGATGGCAACAACACCATTTTTACGCTTCAACGTTCCAATTGCCATCTCAATGGTATGGCTAAGCAATCCTTTTACTATGCCTCCTATGTACTATATGGAATACCTTACAGGTAATTTTATTTTGGGGCGTGAGGGCTTATCGGATATTGACCTGACCATGGAGTGGTTCAGTGAAAATTGGGATGCCATAGTTATACCACTCTATACTGGTACAGCATTTTATTCTATCGTTGTCTCGTCATTGATTTATTTCATTATAAATCGGCTGTGGATTGTTTCAGTAAAGAGTGAAAAGCATCATAAAGAGAAAGAGAGACGAGAGAAAAAAGAAAAGGACACAGTTAACAAATAATTCCGCCACCAAGCAGTCTATCCCCATCATAAAATGCTGCTATTTGCCCATGAGCTAGTCCAAAGACCGGTTCATCCAATATTACTTTGGCTCTATCACCATCAATGATTACATGGCACGGGACAGCGTGTGTTCTATAGCGTACTTTTACACTACATCTAAAATCACTCAGATCATCAAAAAGGTTGATCTGCTTGACTTCAAAAGCATTCTCCTCAAGTTTTTCTTTGGTTCCGACTACGATCTGATTCTTTTGTGGCTTGATTTCCAGTACAAAATGAGGGTCGTGAGCACCGTTGACAAAGAAACCTCTACGTTTACCTATAGTGTAATGCATGTAGCCTTTATGTGTACCCACTACATTCCCTTCGGTATCTACCGTTTCTCCCGGGATATCAATATCCATATGTTTAGCCAGCACTTCATCATAACTATTCTCTACAAAACAAATTTCAGAACTCTCTTTTTGTGTAGCAAAGTCTTTTAATACCTCTATATTTGCAGCATAAGCCTTAACATCATCTTTGATCCAGTCTCCTAGAGGAAAGAGTAATTTTGGCAAAACCTCCTTTCTTACTTCACAAAGAAAATAACTCTGGTCTTTACTAGGGTCTTTGGCAGCGTAAATATATCTACCATCACAGTTTAGATAATGCCCTGTAGCCACTTTTTGGATACCTAGAGAATCAGCAAACTCTATCATCTTTCCAAACTTAATGGTACGATTACAGATCACACAAGGGTTAGGCGTAAGTCCCTCTTTATAGCTCTCGACAAAATAACTATACACTTCTTTGTCAAATTCAACACTTAGATCATGAAAATGTACTTTAATACCTAAATACTCACCTACTCTTTGTACTTTGGCAAAGTTTTCCTCATGATAAGCAGGCTTATGATGCAGCTTCATGTAAACACCCTCTACATCATAACCTTCTTTTTGCAGCAAGATTGCCGTTACCGTAGAATCCACTCCACCACTCATACCTACCAATACTCTTTGTTTTTTCATTTATTTTCCTTTAGATGCTTACCTTGTTTATCTGTACAGCTATCTCTTCATCCACATTAATTAAAGAGCCTTTTGCTATATTTTTGTCTTCTACTATTAGGTTAACCTCTTGTAAATTTAGTGAGGATACACCTATACTATGTCCCACTTCCAGCTTTCTGCTTTGAACTGTTCCAAAAGAACATTTTAATATTTCATATTTTTTACTATTATTCGTATTTATCGTATTGTGTTTGATGTCTATTATTTTTATCTTACTACTGTTTTTTGCCTCATTTATCACAACATTTGCACAGATTTCACCCTCTTTTAGGAGTATCATATTCATACTGTCAAACCCTAAAAGAAGTATGTCTCCCTTAGTGAGTTTTTTTAAATTGCTTCTCTTTATTTGCACTAAAGGAAGTGCCAGCTCATACTCAGGATAAAGCTTATGCTTTTGCATCATTTTTGCAAGATGAACAGCCTGAGTTTCACCCTTCATTTACATCTCCTATAAAACGCTCCAAAAGATACTCTTTATCTGCCAGCAAAAGGTCATCTGGAACCTCTTGTCCTATAGAGAAATAACTCATAGGAAGTTTGTAAAGTAACATAAAATTCAATAATGTTCCAAAATGCTTTGTCTCATCAAACTTAGAAATGATAACAGAGTCCAAATTTAAAAATGAAAAGTTCTTGTAAATATCTTCCATATCTTCATATTTTACCGTTGCAGCAAGAACAAGATTTACTTCAATGCTTCTTTCTGCATCTGTATTTACAAACTCCACTGTTCTGATGAATTTTTGCGTATCATAAGGGGACATACCTGCTGTATCTACCAAGATAACATCATAATCATCCAATGTTTCAAGCTTCTCTTTAAAACCTTCTACTGATGAGATAGAGATATGCTCTACTTGCATTATGTCAGCATAGTGTTCAAGTTGTTCTATGGCACCTACCTTATAGCTATCAAGGTTAAGAAGTGCTACTTTATAAGGTCTATCTAGTAAATACGCATAGCGTGCTGCAAGTTTAGCTATAGTTGTTGTTTTTCCTACTCCTGTAGGTCCTACCAACATCATCACTTTAGGCCTAGAAAGCTCTTCGCCTTTTACTTTTAATGCTTCATCTATCTCTTCAAGCAGGTAAGAAACTAAAAGTGATCTGTCTTCAGCTACTTCTGTACCTATAAGAGAATTGAACATCTTGTCTAACCACACAGAAGATATACCTTTTTTTACAAAAAGTGCCTTAACTTCAGAAAGGACTGGGTCTTCCTCTTGTATCTCTTGAGACATATCCTCTTTCATGACTTCAAGTTGAGCCTTAAGCTCCCCTATTTCAGAAAGTAGATTTTCATCTTCTCTTACTATCGGTTGATTTCCAAATGATTTTTTCATAAAAAGCTCTTTTGGTATAGCAATAACAACTTCACAACGCAACATACCATCATCATACTTCACTTGTTTAGCTGAGATAAGAGACACTTCACTTCCATATTTCTCTACAGCCTGCTCATACGCTCCCTTAGGGTCTGAAGCTACAAATGTTTCATTTATCATCACACACTACCTTTCATCATTGACAATGGAATCAACACTGAGTCTCTTTGCATCCATGAAGGATGAGGCAAAGTTAAACTTTGTGTATCCATTTTTACATTTTCATAAAATATTATATCTATATCTAACGTTCTTGGGGCATCTTTAAAAAGACGCTTACGTCCAAAAACTTTCTCTACACGTAACACGTATTGCAACAGTGCCTTTGGTGTCAAGTGTGTCTCCACAAGCATCAAAGAGTTATAAAAATCACCTTGTTCCAAATATCCAAAAGGAGGATTTTTCAAAATAGGTGCGGTCTCTATAACATTAACAAAAGAAGAACGTTTAAAATACCAAAAAAGATGCTCAAACCTACGCACAACATCACCTATATTGCCACCTATGCCAAGCAGTGCTTTGTTTCCACTTTTACTTTTTGTATTATAAGGGAAATATGAGGTAGAAATCAATGTATGATTTTGATCTAATTGTTTTTTCTTTACCATTATTCCTTCCTTATTATGGACAGATATTGAATCTGCCCCTACAATACCACTGCTTTCCCATCTACCATGGCTACCATGTCTTCTATGCGTATGCCAAACTCATCTGGTATATAAATACCTGGTTCTATAGTATATACCATACCATCTTCTATAATAGTATCTGACTTACTTGAAATATATGGCATCTCATGGATATCTAACCCTACACCATGCCCTGTAGAGTGTACATAATACTCTCCAAAACCTGCTTTGGTTATTATATCACGTGTTAATGCATCTACTTTTTTAGCTTTCATACCAGAGCAGGCTTTTGCTATGGCATTATCGTGAGCTTTGAGTACAGTATCATAAGCTTTTTGTATCTTTTTACTTTTAAATTTTTGTTTAGTAGTAAATTTAAGATCTTTACTTGTTTGTACTGTACGAGTACGATCTGAACAGTATCGTTTATACTTCAATCCTGCATCCACAAGCAGAAGGTCACCCTTCTCTAGTTTTGTTTTTGTAGGCATAGCATGAGGTTTAGCTGCATTTGAATTCACTGCCACAATAGGGTCAAAACTCAATTCATACTTTCCAAAACCACTCAAGATACTTTTAGCTCTATGTGTTAAAGTGAACTCATCCTCACCAAAACCATCTTTTCTAAACTCTTTTGCCAGAGCTTTAAATGCCTTTGCTCCAAGTTTTGCAGCCTTAATTAATATCTTTAACTCTTCATCACTTTTTATGATACGTTTTTTATGAGAAAGATCTAACTCAGGTTTAAAAGTTACCTTACTTTTAGAACTTATCTTCTCAAAACCTGCAACACTCCACTCTTTAGGATCAAAAATAACCTTTTTGACTTTAGACTTTTTAAGTATCTTAACAGCTCTACCATACAGATCTCTATCTATGACAACCTTTGCATCTTTAACATTCTGCTGGGCATCAATAGTATAACGACTATCAGTGATAAAAAATGCTTCTGAGCCTAAACGTAGATAGAGTGCATTATCACAACTATATCCACACTCATAATAGATAGCATTTTCATCTTTAAGCATGTAGTTCATAGATATTCCTAAAAAGTGTTTATTTCACAATCTCATGACAGGTGAAACACGGAGGACTCGGTAGCTGAGCCTATCGAAACTATTTTTGTTCTGCTTGTGCTTTTGCCTGAGCTTGTTTCATAGCTGATACCTCAGAAAGTATCTGAGTCATACCAACCATAGCCAAGTGGTAACCAAATGGTCCCATACCTAAGATCTGACCTGCACATACTGGTGCTGTAAGTGACTTATGTCTGAACTCTTCTCTTTGGTGGATGTTTGAAAGGTGCACCTCAAGAGTAGGAAGTTGAACAGCTGAAATAGCATCACGAATAGCAATAGACGTATGCGTATAAGCCGCTGGATTGATAATGATACCATCAGCATCACCAATACACTCTTGAATACGATCAACTATCTCACCCTCTAAGTTACTTTGAAAGAATTCAATTTCAAGTTTGTTTTGATCTGCGAATGATTTCATCTGTGCATGTATATCTTCTAGTTTCATTGTACCATAGATATTTTTTTCTCTTACGCCTAGCATATTTAAGTTTGGACCTTGTATTACTACTATTTTCATGTTCTGCCTTGTTTATATATTTTGGGTATTATTTTATCTAAATACTATTAACATGAGGCAAAATGAAAATTATTCTTGCAAACTTTATATATACACCTGATGGCTTTATATCAGATCAAGCCGTAGCATTTACAGGACACATAGAAGATATAGATACTTTAGAAATACTAAAAAAGAAATATCCTAAAGCCCAAATCATCCAAACAAAACCAAACTCTGTACTTTACCCTGGTTTCATAAATACCCACGTTCACCTAGAGTTCTCAGCCAATAGAACATCATTAAAATATGGTTCATTTATGCCTTGGCTTGACACTGTCATTGAACATCGTGAAGATTTAGTAGGTTGCTGTGACAATACTGTAATGATGGGTGAATGTGAATCTATGTTGCGTTCAGGTATCACTACCTTTGGAGCTATTTCAAGTTTTGGAAATGAACTTGAAGTATGTGAAAAAACACCTCAAAGAGTAGTCTTTTTTAACGAACTTATAGGTTCAAATGCACAATATGCAGATATGCTTTATGGTGACTTTATGGAGAGGGTTAAAGCATCACAAAGTTGCGAAGAAAGCTCTCGTATTACACCTGCTGTAGCGATACATTCGCCCTACTCTGTACATCCTATCATTTTACAAAAGGCTATAAATATAGCAAAGCAGAGTAGTATGCCTCTATCTACTCATTTTTTAGAATCACAAGCTGAACGCGAGTGGCTTGAGTCAGGTTCTGGTGATTTTAAAGTATTTTTTGAAAAATACTTCAAAACCTCTACTCCAGTAACGAATATAGAAGAGTTTATGCATGCTTTTGACACTTACCCTACACACTTTACCCACTGTGTACAAGCTACACAAGAAGAGCTAGATTATTTGTCTAAAAAAGGACACTCTATCGCCCATTGCCCCCGCTCTAATCGATATTTAGGATGCGGAAGACTTAAGATAGAAGAACTCAATCTTCCTTTTTCTGTAGCAACTGACGGGCTAAGTTCAAATGACTCTCTCAGTATATTTGATGAGCTTAGAGCTACACTAATGTTACATAACGATATACCTATCCAAAAACTTGCAACACAGCTTCTACAAACTGTAACTACTGATGCAGCGGATATACTTCATCTTAACTGTGGTAAGATAGAAGTAAATAAATTAGCAGACTTTACAGTAGTAACACTACCTGAAGCACCAAAAAGAAGAGAAGAGATAGCCCTTTGGTCTATTTTATATACTAAAGAGGTATCAGAAGTTTATATTCAAGGAGAAAAATATGTTTAAAACACTAGGTAATATTATAAAATGGATAGGTCAGCACTTTATGGGGATGATTTTTTTACTCATCGCCTTTGTTGTACTTATGCCAAAATCAACAACCCCACTAACAACAGCAAATTTACAAGAGATAGAACTAACTGGTCCCATTATGAGTGCTGATGCGATCATCAAAGAGATAGAAGAGGCACAAAAAGATGCAAAGATCAAAGGTGTATTACTTAATGTTAACTCCCCTGGTGGTGCTGTTCCACCTTCCATAGAAATAGCATATGCCATTAAGGAGTTGCAAAAACATAAACCTGTCATTGCTTATGCTTCTGGTATCATGGCAAGCGGAAGCTACTATGCTTCTATTTATGCTAAAAAGATCATCGCTAACCCTGGTGCTATCGTAGGGTCTATAGGGGTCATTATGCAGAGTGCTAATGTCAAAGAACTTATGGACAAGATCGGTGTAAAAACGCAGATAGTCAAGCAAGGTACATTTAAAGAAGCTGGTACACCTACAAGAGAGTGGACAAATGAAGAACGTACAGAACTTGAAACACTTACTAAAGATACTTATGACCTTTTTGTAAAAGATGTTGCAACAGCCAGAGGCTTAGATGTAAATGCTTCAAAAAGCTATGCAGATGCCCACATCTTCTCTTCACAAAGAGCTAAAGAAGTAGGACTCATAGATGAGATAGGCGTTAAGAGTCAAGCTAAAGCAGAGCTTATAAAAGAAGCAAAAGTCATAAAGCCTATCTGGAAAGAAAAAGATAAATTTGAAGCTTTTATAGAGAGACTTGAGAGTAAAAGCATCTTAAAAGTACAAAGTTACTTTTATGGACTAAAGGCATCACTTTAATACAACTTCTCTACCACCTGCCTTTAAACTATAGCCTCTTGCGGAATGCCGATTTGGTACAGTAAGCAAGAGTGTATTTTGGTCCAAATAATCAGCATGTAATTTACCTGTATAACTGATACGTCTAAGTACATCTTTTTTACTTTTAGGCTCAAAATATAGAACTATTTTTTCACCTTTTTTTACTTTTATCGTAGTTCGTTTTTTAGTTATCTTATAAAGTCTATTTTTAGGCTTTTTAGTAGTAAATCTCCAAGACTTTTTGACCTTTTTACCATCAGCAGTTGCTTCGAATTCTACTCTGTATCTAACACCATACTCTAACCTTTTTAAAGGCATAAAGGCAAACTCAAATTTTGTAAAACGATGATTTTTGTCATTGAGGTATGTAAGTATCTTTCTCTTTTTTATCTCTTTGCCACTTGCATCAAAAAGACGAAATTTTTTAAGCTTTATCTTTTTATAAAAAGCTGGATTGAACTGTACCGAAATAGGATATCCACTTACTTTAGAGCCAGGGAGAGGATGAGGATGCTCTGTATAAAACACAGGAGGGATGTCTTCAGCATTAGGATAAGGGAAAAATACTATTTTACTGTTTTTTCGTCTTGTCTCATTTTGCTTTTCTAAAAACAGGTATTGGGGTATAGTATTGGCACTGTTTTTACAAAGATTTTGCATATAAAAGAACCCATTTTGCTTAGGGTAATATCTTTTACACAATTTATCTGTTGCTATAGATCCAATATCATAAACAAAGGAAGAAGATATTTTTCTATTTTTTTTAGTAAAAGCACTACCTATACCTATCTCATCTTTATCAAAATTCAAAAAGACAAAACGGTGATAAATGGCTGCAAATAGTGTATCTATAGAATTATGGGACGTTTTTGCATTAACTGAAAGGTTCTCCATCACTACTTTAGATGCATACCCTGCACGTAAGACTCTGTCACTTGGTACTCTTCCTGTATAGCCACTTCTGCTTTTTTGTTCATAATGTCCATTCTTTTGTTGTCTTACAAGATACTTAGCATGTGCATTGGCTGCTTTAGAGAGTTGCTTGTTCGGTTTAAATGAAACAAGCCCACTCTTTTGACGTATCTCATTGAGATACGCTAAAGCATTTTGTGTCTCTTTTGCTTCAAGAGAGGCAAACAAAAAGAAAAAAAGAACAGAAAAAGAAAATATTAATTTAGAGTTCATTTGCTGCTTGTAAAAAGTCATCTGCGATCGTTTGTGGATCTTCCAATCCTATGGAAACACGGATGAGTCCTTCATGCACACCTAAAAATTTACGTGCTTCTTCGTTAAAATCACTGTAGATCGTACTGCTCATATGCAATGCCAGTGTTCTGTTGTCCCCGATGTTAGCCGTTTGTGTTACCAATGTCAGCTTGTTCAATAAAGTAAATGCTTTCTCTTTGCTTCCACAGTCTAAAGTCAAAAGCGGACCACAACCATGCTCAAAATCAAGTTGATATCTTGCATAGTCTTCACTTTCAGGTAAAGAAGGATGGTTCACACTCACACCATCAGGCAGTTTTTCATCGAGTATTTTTGCCACTTGTGCGACAGACTTGTTCACACGTTCTACACGTAAAGAGAGTGTTTCAAGCCCTAAAAGTGTTAAAAATGAACCAAAAGCGTTGGCTGTCATACCCATGTCTCTGATGGCACGCTTTTTACAGATAGGAATAAAAGCTTTCAACCCCATCTTTTTTACTATTTTATGGATATCTGCATACTTTTCATTAAGTAGTTTATCACCCTCTTCTTTGACTGCTCTAAACACAGCAACACCGCCAAGTGCTGCAGAGTGTCCAGACATATTCTTTGTTGAAGAGTGCACTACGATATCAGCTCCCAATGCTAATGGCTGTACGATAAGCGGTGTGACAGTATTGTCCACCACTAACAGTGTTGCATGGTCGTTACATAAATCTGCAACTCTTTGCATATCAGGCAGTCTAAGACTTGGATTTCCTACACTCTCGAGGAGCACCATCTTTACCCCTGCATTGAGCTTAGCTTCTATATGCGTAAAATCATCTACATCACAAAAACTGTTTGTCACCCCAAAACGTTTCATGGTTTCGTTGATAAGAGTATAGGTTCCCCCAAAAAAACCACCGATACATAGCACTTCATCTCCCGCTTTTAAAAAGGCTGTAGTCACCATAGAAATGGCTCCCATACCTGATGATGTAGCAATGGCACCTAAGCCGCCTTCCATCTTGGCTACTACTGACTCCAATTTTGCATTGGTAGGATTTCCCATTCTTGCGTAGAGTGGACTATTGACCTCGCCCGCAAAGATGCCTTCTGCCTGCTCGGCATCTTCATATCCAAAAGCCGCGGAAGGTACGATAGTTGGAGCAATCGGCCCTACCTTGGAACCTACACTTTGCACTAATAGTGTATTAAAATAGTTAAAATCTTTCATTATTGTCCTAAATAGTATAATTGAGTGTTTGCTCGGCTGTTTGTTGATAGTTTTTAAGTTCTGAAAGAGGAATGTCAAAGACACTTAAAACCCCTTCTCTTATATCTTCCCAGAAAAGTTTCAAGGTAGGATTATCTGTTTTACATACATCTGAAAGTGCTGCGATCTCTTTGATCTTTAATACTTCATCTCCTTGTATGGAAGCCAGTTCATGAAGTGCTGCAACAGCGTAGATGGTTTTAGTTGAGATTCCTGTCATTCTTAAATACCTTAATTAATTATAAGTATAGTTTAACTAAAGTTGATTTTAATGTCAAGTAAATCTATAGGTTTTATTATATTTTATTTTACATATGTAGTTTGAACTCTATACCTTCATTTATTACAGAGTTTAGTTCCATGGTTATTCCATATGCTTCACAAATACTTTTGACAATATTAAGTCCCACACCAAAACCACCAAAATACTCTGTACCACGTTTAAATTTTTCTAATATCTCTTTTTCTTTATGCTTTTCTATCCCAATATCTTCATCTTTTATACTAAATATGCCCTCTTTTATAGATATTTTTAAAGTAGAGTTTGCTGGAGAATATTTGATGGCATTTCCACTAAGATTTCCAAAAAGAAGTTTAAGTTGGGATTGGAGAATAGTCTGTTTTTCAAAAAAGCTCCATGATTTTATGATCAAAATGTAATATCTTAACGTTTGTGCACACTTATTACACAAACTTAAGATAAAATAAAACTAATTTACATCTAGGACAAAATATGCGTCTCTTATTCTCCATAATATTGACTTTAAATCTACTTCAGGCACAGAGTATTGATCAACTGGTCAGACAGTCACTTAAAAAACACCCTTCCCTCAAAACGATACAGCATCGCCTCTTGGCTATGGATGAACATATAGAGAAGTCTCAGAAGTGGGAAAATCCTGATCTTTCTCTTACGATAAATGATATACAGTTCAGAAAACCTCTAGGTCGTTCAGAGGAGAGAATGCAATACCATGCCATCAATTTTAAACAAAAGTTTCCATGGTTTGGAAAGCTTGCTGCAAGAAAAACCTATACCAAGGAACAAAAGCATGTAGTTCTGCACAACTATGAAACAGCACGTGTACAACTTGCTCTACAGATAAGAACAACCGCCTATACCATTAAAGAGCTTGAAGCACGCATCAGTGTACTGCACCGTTACAGACAGTTGGCAAAACAAAATATTAAACTCTATACCGATATGATCTCTACGGACAATATGAGTCATGCAGACAGTATTGCTTCGAAGCTTTCACTCTCTAGAATAGAGATTCAACAAGAACGCTACAGATCACTGCTTCGATCCCAAAAAGAGAAACTGGCTTATCTGGTACAAAAACCGATAAAAAATATCAATAACAAACTACACATTAAAAGACCAGGGTCTCTCAAATATTATCTTAACAGACTTTCTCATAACCCTGCTTACCATATGAAACTGTCACAAAACAGAGTGGCTGATGCAAATAAAGTACTTGTAGATATGGAACTACATCCTGACCCTTATGTAAAAATAGGCTACTTTAACCGTCCGGATTTCCCTGATTATGCTTCTGTAACCGTAGGAATGTCCCTACCGCTTTACGGTACAGAGAGACTAAATTCAGAGATAGCCAGAAAAGAAGTTCTCTCAAGTGTCAGTGCCTCTTTGGACTATAAAACATTTTTAAAAAGTGAGATACGTGCAAATTATGCCCGACTCAAAGAAGCATACCATATCTACAATATCATACAACGAAAAAGCCTTCCTCAACTCAAACATATGCTTGAGCTCAGCGCTTCTGCCATTGAAGAAGGTGCTGACCTTTTTACCTACACCAATATACTTGAACAGAAACTTGCCCTTGAAGAGGAGAGCATCACTATGAAAGCAGAGTATCAACGTACCAAAGCTAAACTTAACGCACTAATAGGAGAACTATAATGTCAAACCTTTACAGACTGTTCATAGTACTATGTTTATTTTTGGGTACATCCCTTCATGCAGAGATGAAATGTGAAGCAGGAAAATGCAGTACGAGCAAAGAGATGAGTGTTAAAGTACCTGTAAAAGAAGAATTTGCTAATAAAGAAGTGAAAAAAGAAAAAAAAACTACGATTGAACAGCTTTTTAATGTCAGAATAGTCACCATCAGGAAAATTGTGAGTTCCCATAAACAGGTAAATTACGGTTACCTCGTAGAAGATGAATCACTTAAAACAGATGTAACAGCTTGGTACTCAGGATTTGTCGAAAAACTTTATAGTGACAGACGATACACTATAGTACATCAAGGTGATGCTCTCGTAAAAGTTTATTCTCCTGAAGTCTATAAAGCAAAACAGGATTACCTGAACTCCATCAAATTCAATTTAAAACGTCCCTCTTCTGCAATGCTGAAGAGTGCTAAAATCAAACTTGAACTTTTAGGGGTAAACCCTAAAGAGATAGAACGTATCAGACAGACAAAGAAAGTTGAGAGATTTACTACCATTTATGCCCCTGCTTCAGGATGGATATTTGAGAAAAACATCAATCAGGGGTCCTCTTTTAAAACGGGAACAAAACTGTTTCAGATCGTCAGTCTAAAAAAACTGTGGGTAGAGGTAAAACTATATCAAAATGAGTTGGAAAATATCCAAACACTTGATAATTTCAGTGTCAAAATAAAAGGTATCAACAAAACATATAAAGCAAAGAAGTCTCTGCTTTACCCGATGCTTGATCCAAAAGAGGCCACTGCTACTTTACGCTTAACCATAGATAACAGTAACAAGCTTCTCAAACCGGGAATGTACGCAAAAGTCTCTGCTAGCTCAGAAAGTACTACACACCTTATCATCCCGCGTACTGCTACCATACGTAAAAATGGTCGTTGGTATGCCTTTCTTGCTACAGAGTTCAAAGGAGAGTATGAACCAATACAGATCGAAGTCAAACCGCTTGACAATAATTATTTCAAACTCTTGTCAGGACTCAATGAAGGTGATACTGTTGTAAACAATGCTCTATTTATGATGGATTCAGATGCACAGATCAACGGAATATATTAAAGGGACTTAAATGAGCAAAGCCTATTTCACTACGTTAACACTAGGTTCATTTCAGCAGTGGGCTCATACAACTTATCGTATTAGTAACGACCAAGGATTATTATGATAGAAAAACTTATAGCCTTTAGCGTCAAAAACCGTTTCTTAGTCTTGATGGCTACACTTTTCATTATTTTAGGGTCTGTCTGGTCTATGAAAAATACTCCCTTGGACGCCCTGCCTGATCTCTCTCCTCCTCAGGTCATTGTACAGGTAACCTGGAAGGGGCAGAGTCCGGAGATCATTGAAGATCAGGGGACATATCCTCTGGTTTCACAGTTCTTGGCTATCTCAAACATTGAGACGGTTCGTGGTTTTTCTACCTATGAAAATTCACTGATATACATCATTTTTAAAGAGGATACCGATCTTTATTGGGCACGTTCACGTGTACTCGAACAACTCTCTTCCATACAGAGCCAACTTCCTGCTAACATGGAAGTTGCACTGGGTCCTGATGCTTCGGGTGTAGGCTGGGCATTTGAATATGCATTAACATCAAAGACAAAAACACTAGATGAACTGCGTACACTTCAGGACTACTATTATAAATATGCCCTCATGGGTGTAGATGGAGTCAGTGAAGTAGCAAGCATTGGTGGGTTTGTACCTACATACCAGATCACTGTGAACAACGATGCACTGGTGCAGTACAACCTCTCCATCAAAGATATCTCTAAAACACTTAAGGACAATAACAATGACACAGGCGGTCGTATTGTTATTCAAAACGGGTATGAGTGGATGGTACAGGCAAAAGGCTACATCAAGGACTTAGATGAGATACGTGATCTTGTCATTACTACCAAAGATGGTGTACCGCTTACACTTTCTCAGGTAGGTCGTGTAGAGATGGTGCCCTCTGCAAGAAGAGGTATGGCAGACCTCAATGGTGAAGGAGAAGTTGTCGGCGGTATCATCATGGTACGTTATGGTGAAGATGTCTATGGGGCACTTAAACGCATCAATGCAAAAATGGAAGAACTCAAAGTTGAAGGGGTGAATGTCATTACCACCTATGACCGTTCAGAACTCATTACTAAAGCAATTGATACACTCAAGACCACATTGATAGAAGAGAGTATCATCGTTGTCATCATCATCGGGCTTTTCTTACTCCACTTACGCTCTTCTCTCATCGTACTTATCGTTCTGCCTCTTACGATAGGTTTGACTTTTTTACTGATGAAGCTCTTTGGTATAGGCTCCAACATCATGAGTCTGGGAGGGATAGCTATTGCCATCGGTGCGATGGTAGATGCTTCTATTGTGATGATTGAGAATGCCCATAAAGCTATACATAAACAGGAACATGCTTTAGGCAGGGTTCTAACAGACAAAGAACGCATCTCTACCATTGTCAAAGCATCACAAATAGTCGGACGTCCTATTTTCTTTGCTCTGGCTTTGGTGGTTGTCTCTTTTCTGCCCATCTTTGCTCTTTCAGGTCAGGAGGGGCTTCTCTTTACACCTCTGGCATTCACTAAAACCTTTGCAATGACAGCAGGAGCACTTCTAGCTGTGACACTTGTACCTGTATTGATGATCTATTTTGTAAAAGGGAAGATTATTTCTGAGTCTAAAAATCCGTTGAACCGTTTCTTTATTTGGCTTTATCACCCTATATTGGTGTATGGTTTAAAACTCAAATATCTGGTAATTGCACTTGCAATCGGCGTACTTGTTTTTATGGTACCACTTTACCAAAAACTGGGCTGGGAATTCATGCCTATGCTCAATGAACAGAGTGTGATGTATATGCCTGTTACACCGTATGGTATCTCTGTAGATCAAAGTAAGGCACTCACTCAGAAAACCGATAAGATTATTAAAAGTTTTCCCGAAGTAGCTACCGTCTTTGGTAAAGGAGGGCGTGCAAATACTGCGACTGACCCTGCTCCACTGGGGATGCTAGAGACCATCATCACTTTTAAGCCAAAAAGTGAGTGGAGAGAAAGCATGACGCATGAAAAACTTATGGCTCAGATGGAAAAAGCTCTACAGGTACCGGGTCTTGTAAATTCATGGACCTACCCTATACGCGGACGCATCGATATGTTGCTCTCAGGTATCCGTACCCCTATAGGAATAAAGCTCTATGGAAAAGATGCTGAAGGTCTACAGCTTGCAGCACAAAAAATAGAGAGCCGACTCCGTTCCCTAAAAAGTACACAATCGATCTTCTCAGATCAGGCAAGTGCAGGATTTTTTATAGATATAGATATTGATACCCAAGCCCTCAAACGTTACGGTATCAGCAAGAACCTCATACAGGAGTACACTTCTACTGCTATAGGTGGTAAGAAGATCACTACCATGTACAAAGGTTTGGAGCGCTACCCTATCGCTCTTCGTTTTGAAGAAGAGGAGCGACGTAACCTTGATAATATCCACAATATACAGGTCAAGACCCCTCTTGGCTTTGTTCCTCTCTCTACTTTTGCAAAGGTAGATTACCGTGAAAGTGCTTCTGTCATAAAGAGTGAAATGGCTACTCCAGTCACCTTTATCTATATTACACCACAACCAAATGTAAGTGCTACAGAGTACAAGGAAGAAGCTATAAAAGTACTAAAAGATATTCAGCTTCCCAGCGGATACTACCTTGAATGGGCAGGACAGACAGAGTATTTGGAATCTGCTATGAAAAAAATAAAATGGATCATCCCAACCGTTCTGTTAGTCATTCTGGTACTCATCTACTTTGCCTTGGGAGAATTGATACCTACACTCATTGTTTTCTTTACATTGCCGTTTGCTCTCTTGGGAGGACTACTCTACATAGATATGCTACAGTTCAATATGAGTATTGCCGTGATCGTAGGTTTTTTAGCTCTACTTGGTGTCGCTGCCGAGACAGCTATAGTTATGATTGTCTATTTGCAGGAAAGTGTAGAAGAAATGCGCAAGAAAAAAGCAGAGATATTTAGTAGAACTGATCTATCTGCTGCCATTTATGAGGGTGCAGTCCAAAGAGTACGACCAAAACTGATGACTGTTTTTGCCATCTTGGCAGGATTACTTCCTATTATGTATACAACAGGTGTCGGATCTGAAGTCATGCAGCGTATTGCAGCACCGATGATAGGCGGAGTTGTAAGTTCAGCTATATTAAGTCTGTTGCTGATACCTATCTTTTATGAGATCTATGAGAAAAGAAAATTGAAAAAAGGAAAAACAAAATGAAATTACAAATAGTTCTAGCTTTATCATTTACACTTCTACTGGCTACTGCCTGCAGCGGAGAAAGACAAAAAGAGTCCATTACCGAAGGCGGTATGAAATGTGGTCCCGGAAAATGCGGTGCAAGCATGGTTGATGGTTCTGCTGTTCTTGTGAAAAAGAAAATGAATATATTAAATCAGTTAAAAGAGGGTGATAACAGACGTGACTGTGTACTGAAAGCGACAACAACAAAAG
>VAPK010050293.1_pt1 | contig 33393 bp, 42 predicted proteins | sample 3395031 | NCBI WGS metagenome assembly VAPK01 (sample SAMN08290443, study PRJNA428436) | hydrothermal vent metagenome | isolation source: Deep-sea hydrothermal vent chimney 1 | place: Pacific Ocean: Juan De Fuca Ridge
AGCAGTTCAGGAGGGGTTCCCGAGTGGCCAAAGGGATCAGACTGTAAATCTGACGGTTCTACCTTCGGAGGTTCGAATCCTCCCCCCTCCACCATTCAGAATAAAATGCGGGTGTAGTTCAATGGTAGAACTCCAGCCTTCCAAGCTGATTACGTGGGTTCGATTCCCATCACCCGCTCCATTTCTCACTTCTCATGAATTAAGAAGAGTGCTCATATAGCTCAGTCGGTAGAGCACTTCCTTGGTAAGGAAGAGGTCACCGGTTCAAATCCGGTTATGAGCTCCATCCTTTAGTTTTTTCAAATAACTTGATTCTTTGGCCTAGTATCTTTTGCGAAAAATTGTTTGCGGATTAATGAGAAGCTTTGCAGGTCAAATTGTTATTGCAGGGAAGCAGTAAGTTTAGTATAATGCCCGATTCATTAAAGATAACCTGAATAGGTCAGTGGCTCAATTGGTAGAGCAGCGGTCTCCAAAACCGCAGGTTGTGGGTTCGAGTCCCTCCTGGCCTGCCATTCAGACAACATGAATCAGTTATTTCTAAATATAAAAAAATAAAACTTAGATGAATGCACAGGCAGAAGATACATCAAATATTTTTGATGTAGTGAAGCAAGGCTTTGCTCTTGCGTTGGTAGTTGCTGGTGTAGCAGCTTTTTACTATTTTTCAGATGTGTCGGACTTTACATTATTGTATCGAGTGTTGATGCTAGTTGCTCTTGTATTGCTAGCGTTAGGGATAATGTTTACAACGGCAACTGGGAAAAATATTTGGGCTTTTGCGCTTGAGGCTAAACAGGAGGTTAGGAAAGTAGTTTGGCCTAGCCGTGAAGAAACTATTAGGACAACCTTGCTTGTTTTTGGTCTGGTTTTTCTTGTAGGTTTATTTTTGTGGTTTTTGGATATGTTTCTGTTTTGGGGTATTCAGAACTTAACCAGCCGAGGGGGATAAAATGTCACTTCGCTGGTATGTTGTACATGCGTATTCCAATTATGAGAACAAGGTGAAGCTTGCTTTAGAAGAAAAGATAAAGCTGGAAGGTTTGGAAGAGTATTTTGGAAAGATTCTTGTGCCAACTGAAGAAGTTGTTGAAATGCGGATGGGTCAGCAACGTAAAAGTGAGCGAAAGTTTTTCCCCGGATATGTATTAGTGCAGATGGAATTGACAGATGAAGCCTGGCACTTGGTTCGTAATATACCAAGAGTTTTAGGCTTTATTGGCGGAACCTCTGATCGACCAGCGCCAATTTCGGAAAAAGAAGCAAACACAATTCTTAACCGTGTTGAAGAAGGTGTTAATAAGCCGAAGCCGAAGGTGTTGTTTGAAGTGGGCGAAGTACTTCGGGTTACTGATGGGCCGTTTAAAGACTTTAATGGAAATGTTGAAGAAGTTAATTACGAAAAGAGTAGGTTGAAAGTTTCAGTGTTGATATTTGGTCGATCTACACCTGTTGAATTAGAATTTGGTCAAGTAGAAAAGCTTTAAAGCGCAATTGATATTAGAGATTGTTGTTGAAATAGCAAGTAATGAATAAAGGAAGTCTCTGTTCTTATCTGGAATAGAGATTTTTGTTTCTTGGGGAGCTGAAAATGCGTTTGTACCCAGTTTGGAGTGAAAAATGGCAAAAAAAATAGAAGCATATATAAAGTTACAGGTTAAGGCCGGAGAAGCAAACCCAAGCCCGCCAGTTGGTCCTGCATTGGGTCAGCACGGTGTAAATATAATGGAATTTTGTAAAGCATTTAATGCAAAAACAGGGGATGTGGAAAAAGGTCTTCCTATACCAGTTGTGATAACAGTATATGGTGATAGGAGTTTTACCTTTATCACTAAAACCCCTCCTGCATCAATCTTATTGCTGAAGGCAGTAGGTGTTAAAAAGGGGAGCGGAACACCCAATACAGTTAAAATTGGAACGGTCACTCGGGCTCAGTTAGAAGAAATTGCTACTACAAAAATGCAAGATCTTAATGCGGCAGATATGGACGGAGCAGTAAAAATTATAGCAGGCAGTGCGCGTAGCATGGGCTTGGATGTGGAGGGAGTGTAAATGACTAAATTGTCTAAAAAAGCAAAGTTAGTTGTTGCAAAGGTTGATAAAAGTAAACAATATTCAATTTCTGAAAGTATTGCTTTACTGAAAGAATTTGCAAGCCAAAAGTTTGATGAGTCAGTTGATGTAAGTGTTGTTTTGGGTGTGGATGCAAGAAAATCAGACCAGAATGTGCGAGGAGCATCTGTTTTACCAAACGGAACAGGAAAAATAGTGAGAGTTGCAGTTTTTACTCAAGGACCAAATGCTGATACTGCTAAAGAAGCAGGAGCAGATATTGTTGGAATGGATGATCTAGCAGAGCAGGTAAAAAAAGGTCAAATGGATTTTGATGTGGTTATTGCTTCGCCTGACGCTATGCGGGTGGTAGGTCAATTGGGACAAATTCTTGGTCCTAGAGGATTGATGCCTAACCCCAAAGTGGGAACGGTTACGCCAGATGTTGCTACGGCAGTAAAGAACGCAAAGTCTGGACAAGTTCGATACCGAACGGATAAAGGTGGAATTATTCACTGTTCAATAGGTAAAGTTTCATTTGATGAGAATTCTATTAAGCAAAATCTAGAATTTTTAATAGCAGATTTAAAGAAGGCTAAGCCTTCTTCTGCTAAAGGTGTGTATTTACAGAAAATTGCTATTTCTTCGACAATGGGTCCAGGTTTGTGGATCGATCAGAACAGTATAGAAGTATAAACTTTGGGTTGTCTTAACTGGCAGCCGTCAAAGACCGTTGGTGTTTCCTAATAACTATTTGTTTGAACTGAGAGGGGAAAATAATTGGTTTGGTTAAGCATAATTTATAGTTAAAGTAACTATAAGCCAGCGCAGGCGGAAACTTTATTAAATAATTAGATAAAGGGAGCCGTTAGGTGCATTCGATTGAATGTGTTTTATTAGCCTAGATAAATGTCTGGGTAAATACCGGAGGTAATGTGTGGCGTTAAACCTAGAGAGCAAAAAGGTAGTTGTTGAAGAGGTTGCTCAATATGCTGTTAAAGCAATGTCAGCTGTAGCATCTGAATATAGCGGTCTGACAGTCGCTGATTTAACACAGTTGCGTACAACAGCAAGAGCAACTGGAGTGTATTTGCGAGTAGTTAAGAATACTTTGGCAAAAAAAGCAGTTGCAGGGACAGACTTAGAATGTATGCAGGAAGGTCTTAGCGGACCATTAATTCTCGCTTTTTCAATGGATGACCCAGGTTCAGCAGCGCGATTGATTAATGATTTTTCAAAAACTAATGATAAGTTAATTGCTAAAGTTATTGCTTTTGATGGGAAAGTCCTTGATATATCTGAGCTGTCTCATTTGGCAAGCTTACCTACGCGAGATCAGGGTATTAGCTTGATCATGGCTGTGATGAAAGCACCAGTAGGAAAACTAGCACGTACCTTGGCTGCGGTTAGAGATCAAAAGCAAGAAGCCGAAGCAGCATAAACCAACTATTTAAAATTCAAGTTTAAACAAATTACACGAGGAAAATTATAAAAATGGCAATCTCACAAGAAGATATTTTGGAAGCAGTTTCAAGCATGACTGTTATGGAAATTGTAGATTTAATTTCTGCAATGGAAGAAAAGTTTGGCGTAACTGCAGCAGTTGCAGCAGCAGCTCCAGCTGGTGGTGATGCTGGTGGTGGTGGTGAAGAGCAAACAGAATTTGATGTAATTCTAACATCATTCGGTGAAAATAAAGTATCAGCTATTAAAGCGGTTCGTGGAATAACTGGCTTGGGCTTAAAAGAAGCAAAAGCAGCAGTGGAAGGGGCTCCAACGCCTGTTAAAGAAGGTGTGTCAAAAGCTGAAGCAGAAGAAGTGCTGAAAACTATTGAAGAAGCTGGAGCTTCTGCCGAAATTAAATAATATCGCTTGATATAATAGGGGCTTGATTTATAGTTTAAAGCTTTTTTAACTCGAATTAAGTCTCAAAATGGTAAGGCTGGTAGCGTATTTGTTGCCGGTCTTTTACTGTTTAAAGTAATGCCCAAATTAAATTAGTTTGATTTGGGAATGGATAATTTAAAACATCTTGATCGAAGGTACGAAAGCAATATGACCTATTCTTTTACCGAAAAAAAGAGGATTCGTAATAATTTTGGCAAAGGTACTGAGGTACTTGACGTTCCATATTTATTAGCAACCCAAATTAATTCCTATGCCAGCTTCCTACAGGCTGGTATTGAACCTAAAAAAAGACAAGAAAAAGGGTTGCATGGCGCATTTTCAAGTGTCTTTCCAATTGTAAGTCATTCTGGTTATGCGGTACTTGAATACGTAAAGTATAGACTAGGTGAGCCAACTTTTGACGTGAGAGAATGCCAACAGAGAGGTGCAACATATGCTGCACCAATACGAGTGCTGGTTCGGTTGGTGATATATGATAAGGATGCACCTGTTACTGCAAAAGTTGTTAAAGATATTAGAGAGCAAGAAGTTTATATGGGTGAACTTCCTTTAATGACAGAAAATGGAACTTTTGTTATCAATGGAACTGAGCGAGTTATAGTTTCCCAATTACATAGGTCTCCTGGTGTATTCTTTGATCATGATAAAGGGAAAACACATTCGTCTGGAAAGTTATTATTTAATGCTAGAGTTATTCCGTATCGTGGTTCATGGTTGGATTTTGAATTTGATCATAAAGATGCCGTATTTGTCAGGATAGATAGACGGCGAAAAATCCCTGCTACTATTTTGCTTAGAGCTTTAGGGTATGACAATGAAGACATGATCAAAATGTTCTTCGAAACTAACAGATTTACTTTAAGCGAAGAGAGTATTAAGTATCACCTTATTCCCGATCGATTGCGTGGGGAAATGGCGATGTTCGACATTAAGCATAAAGATGAAGTGTTTGTTAAAGAAGGTCAAAGAATAACAGCTAAGCACATAAGGAAAATTGCTAAAGCGGATGTGACAGAAATCGAAGTACCAAAAGAATATTTGTATGGAAAGATTCTGGCGCATAATATTGTCGATAAAGAAACAGGAGAATTAATCGCGAATGTTAATGATGAAATCACAGAAGAATTGTTACAGCAGCTACTAGATGCCAAGGCTTCTGAAATAAATGTTTTGTATGTCAATGATTTGGATCGAGGGGCATATATTTCTAATGCGATGAAATTGGATGCCTCCACAAATCGTTTGGAAGGGTTGGTAGAAATATACCGTATGATGCGACCTGGAGAGCCACCCACTAAAGATTCTGCTGAAAAATTATTTGCAAATTTATTCTTTACATCCGATCGCTACGATTTGTCTGAAGTGGGAAGGATGAAATTTAACCGACGTTTAGGTCGAAAGGAAACAGAAGGTGAGGGCACTTTAAGTAATGAAGATATTATTGATGTACTTAGAGAGCTCATTGCTATACGGAATGGAAATGGAACCGTTGATGATATAGATCACTTGGGCAATAGACGTGTTCGTTCAGTTGGAGAAATGATAGAAAATCAATTTCGTGTTGGTCTGGTAAGAGTTGAAAGGGCTGTTCGAGAAAGATTAACACTTGCTGATTCAGAAGGTTACATGCCACAGGAGATTATTAATGCTAAGCCTGTTTCTGCAGCAGTAAAAGAATTTTTTGGCTCAAGTCAATTATCTCAATTTATGGATCAGAATAATCCATTATCACAGGTGACTCATAAGCGACGAGTTTCTGCTCTAGGTCCGGGAGGATTAGCGCGGGAGAGAGCTGGTTTTGAAGTTCGAGATGTGCATACAACTCACTATGGACGAGTCTGTCCTATTGAAACCCCAGAGGGACCAAATATTGGTCTTATTAATTCACTATCAGTTTATGCCCGTACAAATTCCTATGGTTTTTTAGAAACACCTTATAGGAAAGTTGAAAATGGTAAGCTTACAAATACGGTTGACTATTTATCAGCAATTGAAGAAGGGGACTTTGTCATTGCTCAGGCTAGTGTTGGTGTTGATAAGAATGGTAAGCTAATAGATGGTTTGGTTTCAGCTCGACATAAAGATGAATTCACGCTAGCCTCATCAGAAACTGTGCAATATATGGATGTATCTTCAAAGCAAATTGTTTCAGTCGCTGCTTCAATTATTCCATTTTTAGAGCATGATGATGCAAATAGAGCATTAATGGGATCAAACATGCAGCGTCAGGCAGTTCCAACTTTAATTGCTGAGAAGCCATTAGTTGGTACCGGTATGGAGCGTGTTGTTGCAAAAGATTCAGGTGTTACTGTTGTGGCAAAACGTGGTGGACTTATTGAAACTGTTGATGCCGCACGGATAGTGGTGAAAGTAGATGAAGCTGAAACAGTAGAAGGTGTGCCGGGTGTTGATATATATAACCTCACTAAATATACACGCTCTAATCAAAATACCTGTATAAACCAAAAGCCATTGGTTAAATCGGGTGATAATGTAAAAAGTGGTGATATTTTAGCCGATGGTCCATCAACCGACATTGGTGAATTAGCATTAGGTCAAAATATGCTAATTGCTTTCATGCCTTGGAATGGATATAACTTTGAAGACTCAATTTTAGTGTCTGAAAGAGTGGTGAAAGAGGATAGATTTACGACAATACATATTGAAGAAAAATCTTGTATTGCCAGAGAGACAAAACATAGTCCTGAAGAAATTACGGCAGATATACCCAATGTAAGCGAAGAAGCATTGTCAAAATTAGATGAATCGGGGATTGTTTATGTCGGTGCTGAAGTAAAAGGTGGAGATATTTTAGTTGGGAAGGTTACGCCAAAAGGTGAAACTCAGCTAACTCCAGAGGAAAAATTATTACGTGCTATTTTTGGTGAAAAGGCTGCTGATGTAAAAGATACTTCATTGAGGGTTCCGGGGAATATAAGGGGAACCGTTATTGATGTTCAGGTCTTTACCCGTGATGGTGTGGAAAAGGATAAACGGGCTTTTGAGATTGAAGAAGCTGAGGTTAAGAAGTATAAGAAAGATTTAGATGATCAACAGAAAATTATAGAACAAGATATCTATGATCGTGTTGCCGCAATGTTGGTAGGTCAAAAAATTGATGTTGGAATGGGTGATTTAAAAAAAGGAACTGATTTAACTCAACAAATTCTCGATGATTTAAAAAAATCAGATTGGTTGAAAATTAAAGTGAAAAGTGAAGATCTTAATGTCCAGATTGAAGCAATTTCATCACAAATTGAACAACTACGGAAAGAATTTGACGAAAGATTTGAAACCAAGCGTAAAAAAATAACAATGGGTGATGATCTAGCGCCTGGTGTATTGAAAATGGTTAAGGTGTATCTTGCTGTTAAAAAGCGGATACAGCCCGGTGATAAAATGGCTGGTCGTCATGGAAACAAAGGAGTTATTTCCCAGATTGTTCCAGTTGAAGATATGCCGTATACCGAAGATGGAAATCCTGTGGATATATTATTGAATCCGTTAGGTGTTCCTTCGCGTATGAATGTGGGTCAGGTACTTGAGACACATTTAGGATGGGCGGCTAAGGGATTAGGTATAAAAATTGGAAGGATGTTGGAAGCGCAGGAAAAAATATCTGAAATACGTGGTTTTTTAGATAAAATTTATAATAGTAGTGGTAGAAAGGAAGATTTAGATTCTTTTTCTGATCAGGAGGTTATGGAAATGGCTTCCAATCTTGTTGGTGGTGTTCCTATGGCGACACCTGTTTTTGACGGTGCATCAGAAGATGAAATTCGTAGAATGTTAAAATTAGCAGATTTACCAGAGAATGGTCAAATAACTTTATATGATGGGTTGACCGGAGAGCCATTTGAAAGAAAAGTTACAGTTGGGTATATGTATATGCTAAAACTGAATCACTTAGTTGATGATAAGATGCATGCTCGGTCGACTGGGCCATATAGTTTGGTTACCCAGCAGCCATTGGGTGGGAAAGCTCAGTTTGGTGGTCAACGATTTGGAGAGATGGAAGTTTGGGCGCTTGAGGCTTATGGTGCTGCTTATACATTGCAAGAAATGCTGACTGTTAAATCAGATGATGTTAATGGAAGAACTCGAATGTATAAGAATATTGTAGATGGAAGTCATACTATGGATGCTGGTATGCCAGAATCATTCAACGTTTTAATTAAAGAAATAAGATCGCTAGCTGTGAATATTGAGTTAGAGCAGGAATAGCCATTAACATAGTAATATGAAGTTTTTGAGTAATATTTAAAATATACCGAACCGGAAATGATTTTCAATTTCGGTTTAAATATTACATTTTCTATTTAATTCATCTAGCTAATAAATGCCGCAGTAGCTAGTAGAAAAGAGGACGAGCTCTTGAAAGATTTGATGAATTTTCTAAAGCGTCAAAGTCGAAGTGATGACTTTGATTCAATTCGAATTGGTTTAGCATCACCAGCAATGATTAGATCATGGTCTTATGGTGAGGTAAAAAAACCAGAAACAATTAATTACCGTACGTTTAAGCCAGAACGTGACGGGCTGTTTTGTGCAAAAATTTTTGGACCTGTAAGCGATTACGAATGCCTGTGTGGAAAGTATAAAAGATTAAAACACCGTGGCGTAATATGTGAAAAATGTGGTGTAGAAGTTACTATATCAAAAGTTAGACGAGAAAGAATGGGGCATATTGATTTAGCAAGTCCTGTTGCACATATTTGGTTTTTAAAATCTTTGCCTTCAAGAATAGCTTTGTTATTAGATATGACATTGCGTGGAATTGAAAGAGTTCTGTATTTTGAATCTTTTGTTGTCCTTGATCCTGGTATGACGAGTCTTGAAAGAGGTCAGTTGTTAACTGATGAAGAATACTTGGCGGCGATTGAAGAGCATGGAGATGAGTTCGATGCAAAAATGGGGGCTGAAGCAGTCTTTGATTTGCTTAAGTCTATTGATTTGAAGGAAGAGGTTAATGTTCTTAGAGAAGAAATTAATTCTACAAATTCAGAAACAAAAATTAAAAAATTTTCTAAGCGACTCAAAGTAATTGAATCATTAGTTGCTTCGAGCAATCGTCCTGAGTGGATGATAATGACTGTTTTACCTGTTTTGCCGCCAGAATTACGTCCTTTAGTACCTTTGGATGGTGGTCGTTTTGCAACTTCTGATCTGAATGATTTATATCGTCGAGTTATTAATAGAAATAATCGATTAAATCGTTTATTAGAATTGAATGCACCTGATATTATCGTTCGTAATGAAAAAAGAATGCTGCAAGAATCAGTGGATGCATTATTAGATAATGGACGTCGCGGTAGAGCTATTACAGGAACAAACAGAAGACCCCTTAAATCGTTGGCTGATATGATTAAAGGCAAGCAAGGACGTTTTAGGCAAAATCTATTGGGTAAGCGTGTTGATTATTCAGGTCGGTCGGTTATTGTTGTTGGACCTACTCTTAAATTACATCAATGTGGTCTACCAAAAAAAATGGCTCTTGAGTTATTTAAGCCTTTTATTTTTAGCAAATTACAATTTCGTGGTTTGGTCACGACAATAAAAGCAGCTAAAAAAATGGTAGAAAGAGAGGGTGTTGAAGTTTGGGATATTCTTGAAGAAGTTATTCGTGAGCATCCAATTTTATTAAATAGAGCGCCGACTTTACATCGATTAGGTATTCAATCTTTCGAACCTACTTTAATTGAAGGTAAAGCAATTCAATTGCACCCTTTAGTATGTAGTGCATTTAATGCTGACTTTGATGGCGATCAGATGGCCGTTCATATCCCTTTGTCTATAGAAGCTCAGCTCGAGGCAAGAATATTGATGATGGCAACAAATAATATTTTGTCCCCTGCAAATGGAGAGCCGGTGATAAACCCTTCTCAGGATGTAGTCTTGGGTCTATATTTTATTACTCGTGAAAAAATTAATGCACTTGGAGAGGGTAGTATATTTGTTGATTTAGATGAAGTTAATAAAGCATTAGATAGTAAAGTTGTAGAATTGCAGTCTAAAATTCATTTGCGTATTACTGAGAAAATCAGAAATACAGAGGGTGAATTTGATGAACGAATTCAGCGCTATGAAACGACAGTTGGACGTGCATTGTTATGGGCAATAGTACCTGACGGTATGCCATTTGACTTGGTTAATACTGATATGACTAAGAAAAATATATCAAAATTGATTAACTTTAGTTATCGTCATTTGGGTAATAAGGACACGGTGATGTTAGCCGATCAAATCATGTATTTAGGTTTTAAATATGCGACTAAATCGGGAGTGTCTTTTGGAATAGAAGACATGGTTATTCCGGAAAAGAAAACTTCTATTCTAGAAGACGCGGAAAAAGAAGTCAGTGAAATTCAAAGGCAATATTCTTCCGGTTTAGTTACGGATGGTGAGCGATATAATAAAGTTGTAGATATCTGGTCTCATGCAAATGAACAGGTAGCTAAAGTGATGATGGATGGCTTGGGAGAAGAAGAGGTCAAGGATGTTAATGGTGAAATGGTTAAGCAAAAATCATTTAACTCTGTTTTTATGATGGCTGAGTCAGGTGCGAGAGGGTCAGCGGCTCAAATCCGGCAGCTTGCTGGGATGCGCGGACTTATGGCTAAACCAGATGGGTCGATCATTGAAACACCGATTACAGCGAATTTTCGGGAAGGACTTGATGTATTGCAATACTTTATTTCTACACATGGTGCCCGTAAAGGACTTGCTGATACGGCTCTAAAAACAGCTAATTCAGGATATTTGACGCGTAGATTAGTAGATGTTGCACAAGATTTAGTAGTTTCACAGCCTGATTGTGGAACTATCAATGGATTGACAATGACACCAATAATAGAAGGTGGCGATGTTGTCGAAACATTGGCTGAGCGTGTATTGGGTAGGGTTATTGTAAATGATGCAATGGATCAGAAAGGCAAAGAGGTTGTTATTCCAGCAGGCACGATGATAGATGAGGCTATTGTTTCTGTTTTAGAAGATAATAGTATCGATCGGCTGTTAGTTCGCTCTGTAATAACCTGTGAGACAAGACAGGGTATATGCGCTAAGTGTTATGGGCGTGATTTGGCTCGAGGACATATGATCAATATAGGTGAGGCAATTGGAGTCGTTGCAGCGCAGTCTATTGGTGAGCCGGGTACGCAGTTAACTATGCGTACTTTTCATATTGGTGGGGCAGCTTCACGATCTGCTGCGATTAGTAATGTTCAAGTTAAATCGGTAGGAACGATTAAATTAAATAATTTAAAAACAGTTACTAATAAAGACGGGCATTTAGTCGCTGTATCTAGGTCTGGTGAAGTGGGTGTCATGGATGCTTATGGTAGGGAGCGGGAACGTTATAAAATTCCATACGGTTCTGTCTTAACGGTTAATGATGGTGGGGCTGTCAAAACAGGGGATATTATTGTGAGTTGGGATCCTCATACTCATCCCGTAGTGACGGAAGTAAACGGATTAGTTCAATTAATTGATTTTATTGATGGTGTGACTGTCCAAGAACAGTCAGATGATATTACTGGCTTGACGTCTAGGGTGGTTACAGACCCTAAGCTTAGGAGTGCTGCTGGTAAAGAGTTAAGACCTATGGTTAGATTGCATGATGAGCAAGGAGATTCTATAAATCTGCCAAATACAGATATTCCGGCACAATATTTTTTACCTGCAGGCGCAATAGCAGGCATTAAAGATGGTGGGGAAGTGATGGTTGGTGATGTTTTAGCTAGAATTCCCCAAGAATCAAGTAAAACAAGAGATATTACGGGGGGGTTACCTCGAGTTGCAGATTTATTTGAGGCGCGTAAAACTAAAGACCCTGCGATATTAGCAGAGGCAACAGGTATGATTTCTTTTGGTAAGGAGACAAAGGGGAAGCAGCGTGTGGTTATAACTGACTCAGAAGGTGAGCAATATGAGACATTAATTCCAAAATGGCGTCATATTACTGTTTTTGAGGGAGAGTTTGTTGAAAAGGGTGAGACAATTGCTGAGGGTGAATTAACACCACACGATATATTAAGATTACGGGGTATTGAAGAATTAGCTGACTATTTAGTTAAAGAAATTCAAGATGTTTATCGGCTGCAAGGTGTGGGTATTAATGATAAGCATATTGAAGCAATCATTCGCCAAATGTTAAGAAAAGTCGATATAACGTCATCAGGAGAAACAGATTTTGTTAAAGGAGAGCAAGTCGAAAGGGGGTTTGTCAATGAGGTAAATGACAAGATGGAAAAGGAAGGGAAAATTCCTGCAACTTATGAGTCAGTTTTATTAGGCATTACTAAAGCCTCTCTTGCGACAGAGTCATTTATTTCAGCTGCATCATTTCAAGAAACTACGCGTGTCTTAACAGATGCAGCAGTTAGAGGAATAAGCGATGGTCTAAATGGATTGAAAGAAAATGTCATTGTGGGTCGATTGATACCCGCAGGAACGGGCTTGGCATATCATGAGCAGCGAAGAAAGAAACACTTGAATAAAGCTATTAAAAATTCTGCTTCGGAAACCGTTGTTGTAGATACGGATGAAGTTGAAGAGGCGCTTAAGCAAGCGTTAAATACAGAATAAATATAAAAAATATTGACCTGTTCTACATAATAAGTGTATTATATACGGCTAACGTAAGTTAAGTGCTTGAGTCAAGTAAGAGCCTAAATTGGTGAAGCTTGTTGTCTCAGTATCTGACATTTAAAATTGTAATTGGAGTAAATTAAGATATGGCAACGATCAACCAGTTGGTTCGTAAGCCTCGTGCTAAAAAAATTGATAAAAGCAATGTTCCAGCATTGAAGGCGTGTCCTCAAAGGCGTGGGGTTTGTACTCGTGTTTATACTACAACACCCAAAAAGCCAAATTCAGCAATGCGTAAAGTTGCGAGGGTTAGGTTGACTAGTGGTTATGAGGTGAGTAGTTATATAGGTGGGGAGGGTCATAACCTACAGGAACACTCTGTCGTATTAATTAGAGGTGGGCGTGTGAAGGATTTGCCCGGTGTTCGTTATCACGTTGTTCGTGGGAGTCTTGATACTTCTGGGGTTGATGGAAGAAAAGCAGGGCGCTCGAAATATGGCGCTAAAAAACCTAAGTCTTAAGAGGTAGTAATAAATGTCAAGAAGAAGAGCGGCAACAAAACGAAGCGTGATACCTGATCCTAGATTTGGTAGCGAAATGTTGACTAAATTTATGAACCTTTTGATGGTAAGTGGGAAAAAATCAGTTGCAGAAAAGATTGTATATAGTGCGTTAGATGAGATTGGCTCAAAAGGCCATGAGGAACCTTTAGAGGTATTGTCAAAGGCGTTAGAAAATGTTCAGCCGAGAGTAGAGGTTAAATCGCGCCGTGTAGGTGGTGCAACCTATCAGGTTCCGGTTGAGGTTAGGCCAGCAAGAAGAACGGCACTTGCCATGCGTTGGTTGATAGAGGCAGCTCGTAAACGGAATGATAGAACAATGGCAAAAAAACTAGCGGGCGAATTGCTGGATGCATTTGAAGGTCGTGGTGCAGCAAATAAAAAGCGTGAAGATGTGCATAAGATGGCTGATGCGAATAAGGCTTTTTCTCATTATCGTTGGTAATTTAAAGCATTGAATTGAAGGTTTAGTTGTGGGGCGGAAAACACCTATAGATCGATATAGAAATATAGGGATTATGGCACATATAGATGCTGGAAAAACAACTACAACTGAAAGGATTTTGTACTATACGGGCGTATCACATAAGATAGGTGAGGTTCATGATGGCGCGGCTACAATGGATTGGATGGAGCAAGAACAAGAAAGAGGGATTACAATAACATCTGCAGCGACTACATGTTTCTGGAGTGGAATGGATAAGCAATTTCCACAGCACCGTATCAATATTATTGATACGCCAGGTCATGTTGACTTTACAATAGAAGTGGAAAGGTCATTGCGTGTTTTAGATGGGGCGTGTGCAGTTTTTTGTGCGGTAGGTGGGGTTGAGCCACAATCTGAAACAGTATGGAGGCAGGCAGATAAGTATCGTGTTCCAAGAATAGTGTTTGTGAACAAAATGGATCGTTCGGGAGCAGATTTTTTTCGAGTTGTTAATCAAATATCGATTCGATTGGGAGCAAATCCTGTTTTAATGCAAATACCAATAGGGGTTGAAGATAGTTTTGAGGGGGTTGTTGATCTCTTGAGGATGAAAGCTATTTATTGGGAAGAAAAGAATATGGGGATGGCTTTTAAGGAAGAAGCAATACCAGAAAATTTGATTGCTCTGGCAGAGGAATGGCGAGAGAAAATGGTTGAAGCGGCAGCGGATGCAAATGATGAGCTCATGGAAAAATACCTAGAGGAAGGTGTTTTAACAGATTTAGAAATACAAGTCGGTATTAGGGAGCAAGTGCTACACAATAAGGCGGTGCCGGCATATTGTGGTTCAGCCTTTAAGAATAAAGGTGTTCAAGCTTTGCTGGATGCTGTTATTGAGTATTTGCCTGCACCTACAGATGTTCCGGCGGTTGAAGGGTTGAGCGAGTCTTCTGAAAAACTACAGACAAGGTTAGCTGATGATTCTGAACCCTTTTCAGCTTTAGTTTTTAAGATAGCAACGGATCCATTTGTTGGGTCATTAGCTTTTTTTAGAGTTTATTCAGGTGTTTTATCGTCTGGTGATGTGGTGTTCAACCCAGGGAAAGATAAAAGAGAGAGGGTCGGAAGGCTTGTTCAATTACATGCGAATAGTCGAGAAGAAGTTAAAGAAGTAAGAGCGGGAGACATTGCTGCAGTTATTGGGCTTAAAGAAGCAGTAACTGGGGATACACTGTGCGATTTAAAGGAAAAGATTGTACTTGAGAAAATTGATTTTCCTGCACCTGTAATATCGGTGGCTGTAGAGCCAAAGACATTGGCAGATCAGGATAAGTTGAGGCTGGCTCTTAGCAAACTTGCTCAGGAAGATCCATCCTTTAAAGTCAGTACGGATGATGAGTCTGGGCAAACGATTATTTCAGGAATGGGGGAGTTGCATCTTGAAATTATTGTTGATCGCTTAAAAAGAGAGTTTCAAGTGTTAGCAAATGTTGGTGATCCACAAGTTGCTTATCGAGAAACCATCTCTAAATCGGTAGAATGCGAAGGGAAGTTTATTAGGCAATCAGGTGGGCGCGGGCAGTATGGGCATGTTTGCTTGAAACTTGAATCTTTAGAGCAAGGAAGCGGCTATATATTTGTTAATGAAATTACGGGCGGAGCTGTTCCAAAAGAATTTATCCCCGCAATTGATAAAGGTATTCAAGAACAAATGGAAAATGGCATAGTAGCTGGTTTTCCCGTTGTAGATGTAAAAGTTAGCTTATTCGATGGTTCATATCATGATGTCGATTCGAATGAAATGGCTTTCAAAATAGCAGGATCTATTGGCTTCAGGGATGGGGCGAAAACTGCAAATCCTGTGTTACTTGAACCAATTATGAAGGTTGAAGTGGTTACTCCCCAAGATTACTTGGGGGACGTTGTTGGTGACGTTAATAGACGTCGCGGAGTTGTTCTGGGAATGGACGACTCGCCAGCTGGAACAGCAATCGATTGTGAAGTTCCATTGGCTGAGATGTTTGGTTATGCAACTGATTTACGTTCGGCAACACAAGGGCGAGCAACATACAGTATGCAGTTTGAAAAATATAGCGAAACACCTGCAAGTATTGCGGAAGCTATTATTAGTAATTAAAGTAAAAACAAGGTATTGACTCATGGCTAAAGAAAAATTTGAAAGAAATAAACCTCATGTTAACGTAGGAACCATCGGGCACGTTGATCATGGAAAAACCACATTGACAGCAGCTTTAACGAAAGTGATGGCAGAGGCATTGGGCGGAGAGGCAAAGGCATTTGATGAAATTGATAATGCACCAGAAGAACGAGAGCGTGGAATTACGATTGCTACCTCTCATGTAGAATATGAATCTGAGAACCGTCACTATGCTCATGTAGATTGTCCAGGACACGCTGATTATGTAAAAAACATGATTACTGGTGCTGCTCAAATGGATGGAGCGATTCTTGTATGTTCGGCAGCAGATGGTCCAATGCCACAAACTAGAGAGCATATTTTATTATCAAGACAGGTGGGCGTTCCATATATTGTTGTATTCCTAAATAAAGCAGATATGGTTGATGACGATGAATTGGTTGAATTAGTTGAAATGGAAGTTCGTGAGTTATTAGATGCATACGATTTTCCAGGTGATGATACGCCGATAATAATTGGTTCAGCATTAAAAGCACTGGAAGGTGATACAAGTGATATTGGTGTTCCTGCTGTATTGAAATTAGTTGAGGCACTTGATACTTATATTCCACTACCAGAGCGTGCTGTAGATGGTGCATTTTTAATGCCAATAGAAGATGTATTTTCAATATCTGGTCGCGGAACGGTTGTTACTGGGCGTGTGGAGCGTGGTGTTGTTAAAGTAGGTGAAGATCTTGAGATAGTAGGAATTAAAGAGACTACAAATACCACTTGTACGGGTGTAGAAATGTTTCGGAAACTTTTGGATCAAGGCGAAGCTGGTGATAATGTTGGTGTCTTGTTACGCGGAACTAAACGTGAAGAAGTGGAGCGTGGTCAAGTTCTAGCGCACCCAGGTTCGATTAAGCCACATTCAAAATTTAAAGCTGAAATTTATGTATTGTCTAAAGATGAAGGAGGACGACATACTCCTTTTTTTAATGGGTATCGTCCACAGTTTTATTTTAGAACGACAGATATTACGGGGGCAGTTGAACTTGAATCAGGTGTTGAAATGGTAATGCCTGGTGACAACGTAACAGTAGAAGTTACCTTGATCAACCCTATCGCGATGGATGAAGGTTTGCGATTTGCTGTTCGAGAAGGTGGTCGCACAGTAGGTGCGGGTGTTGTTGCTTCAATCATTGAGTAATATAAATGTCTAATCAAACTATTAGGATTCGCTTGAAAGCCTTTGATCATAAATTGATAGATCAATCAGCTGGTGAAATAGTAGAAACAGCAAAGAGGACAGGGGCTTTAGTTAAAGGACCTATTCCATTGCCTACTAAAAAAGAGCGCTTTACTATATTGATATCTCCTCATGTTAATAAAGATGCAAGAGATCAATATGAACTTAGAACTTACAAAAGGTTGTTGGATATTGTTGAGCCAACCGACAAGACAGTTGACGCATTGATGAAATTAGATCTTGCGGCTGGTGTGGATGTTCAAATTAAACTGAAATAATTAAGCGCGAGGAATTGGCAAATGTCAATAGGACTTATTGGTCGTAAATGCGGTATGACCCGAGTATTTACCGATGATGGTACTTCTATTCCAGTAACGGTCTTAGAGGTAAGCTCTAATCGAGTCGTGCAGGTAAAAAATACTGAAAATGATGGTTATCGAGCTATTCAGGTAGCTTTTGGTGAAAAAAAAGCATCTAAAATTAGTAAAGCTTTAGCTGGGCATTATGCTTCGGCAAGCAGTACTGCAGGCCGAAATTTACATGAGTTTAGGCTGGATGATGATGAAGGAGAAGATTTGACATCAGGTTCAGAACTTGCTCTGGATATATTCAATGAAGGTCAAGTGGTTGATGCTACAGGTACTTCAATAGGAAAAGGATTCGCTGGCGGAATAAAGCGACATCATTTTGGTATGCAAGATGCTACACATGGTAACTCTATATCACATAGATCAAATGGATCAATAGGGATGTGTCAGACTCCTGGGCGGGTATTTAAGGGAAAGAAGATGTCTGGTCATTTGGGTGCAGTTAAGAGGACAGCACAGAATTTGACAATTCATTCTATTGATCTGGAGAAAAATTTAATATTGCTAAAAGGCTCTGTGCCTGGTGCTAAAGGTGGAGATATTGTAATAACTCCAGCTATAAAAAAGAGAAATATAGGTTAATAATATGGTGTTGCAAATACCTGCGATAAGTGATCAAGAATCAGCTAGTGCTCTGGTAGTTTCTGATGAAGTATTTGGTCAAGAGTTTAATGAAACACTTGTGCATCAATTGATTGTACGATATCTTGCTGGGGCGCGTGCTGGAACAAAAGCACAAAAAAATCGTGCTGCTGTAAGTGGGGGCGGTGCAAAGCCTTGGCGTCAAAAAGGAACTGGTCGAGCAAGAGCGGGTACTCTAAGTAGTCCGATTTGGCGGTCAGGTGGTGTAACTTTTGCTGCGCAGCCCCGAGATTACAAGCAAAAGTTAAATAAGAAAATGTATAAAGTTGGAGTTCGTTCAATTTTTTCAGAATTATTAAGGCAAGAAAGGCTTGTTGTTAGTAATGAGATTTTACCTACTTCGCCTAAAACCAAAGAGCTGGTAGGGAAGTTATCAAAACTTACTGCTAAAAGGATTTTAATTGTGGCTGATCAGTTAACTGATGAATTGTTGTTAGCTTCTAGGAATATTCCGTATGTAGAAGTGACCAACGTAGAAGGTTTAAATCCTGTTTCTTTAGTAGGTGCAGATAAGGTAATTGCAACAGTTTCGGCTGTTAAACAATTAGAGGAACGGTTATCATGAGTAATGGCATACAAAAAAATGAATTGTCAAATATATTAATAGCTCCGATTGTATCTGAAAAAAGCACAAATGCAGCAGAGGATAGCAACCATTTTGTTTTTAAGGTTAAAAAAATTGCATCAAAAATTGAAATTAAAAAAGCAGTTGAATTAATGTTTGATGTAGAAGTTGACTCTGTGCGAGTGCTAAATGTAAAAGGGAAAGTTAAGCGCTTTGGACGTACTCTTGGTAAAAGGTCTGATTGGAAAAAAGCTTACGTAAAGCTAAAGTCTGGTCATGATATTGATTTTGCTTCGGCATAAATAGAAATTAATTACAACGGTAGAAAGCAATGGCTATTCTAAAATCAAAACCGACTTCACCAGGTTCACGATTTGTTATACGTGTGAAAAATGATGCTTTACATAAAGGAAAGCCATTTGCACGATTATTAGAGAAAAAAAGTAAATCAGGAGGTCGAAATAATCAAGGAAGAATCACTACGCGGCATATAGGTGGTGGACACAAACAACATTACAGAATTATCGACTTTAAAAGAAATAAAATTGATATACCCGCAGTAGTCGAACGGATTGAATATGACCCGAATAGAACTGCAAATATAGCTTTACTATTATATAAAGATGGAGAGCGTAAATATATTATTGCACCTTCCGGTTTAAAAGCGGGTCAAGAGGTAATTTCATCAGAAACAGCTCCTGTCAAATCAGGTAATTGTATGCCACTTTACAATATGCCATTAGGAACGACAATTCATTGTATTGAATTAAAACCGGGTAAGGGTGCCCAAATTGCTAGAAGTGCGGGAACTTCTGCACAATTAGTGGCGAAAGATGGAGCACATGTAACCCTGAGATTGCGTTCAGGAGAAATGCGCAAAGTCCTTTCCGATTGTAAAGCTGTTGTTGGAGATGTATCAAATTCAGAACATAATTTGATTTCTTTAGGTAAAGCTGGGGCTTCTAGACACAGAGGAATTAGACCTACAGTTCGTGGAGTTGCAATGAACCCAGTCGATCATCCACATGGAGGGGGTGAAGGTCGTACTTCTGGTGGAAGACATCCTGTGTCACCATGGGGAACTCCCGCTAAAGGATTTAAAACAAGAAAAAACAAACGTACTGATAATATGATTGTCAGACGTCGCAATAAAAAATAAGGGGTAAAAAGTGCCACGTTCAATTAAAAAAGGTCCATTTATTGATCATCATCTGCTAAAAAAAATTGAGGCAGCTGCAGCAAGTAATAATAGGAAACCAATTAAGACCTGGTCGAGGAGATCTATGGTCAGTCCAGATATGTTAGGGTTGACTATCGCGATCCATAATGGTCGTCAACATGTTCCAGTCTTAATATCTGAAAATATGGTGGGTCATAAATTGGGGGAATTTTCTCCAACAAGGACTTATAGAGGGCATATTGTTGATAAAAAATCGAGATAAGGTTGAATGATGGAAATTACAGCAAAATTAAGTAATGCACCGATGTCTGCCCAGAAAGCAAGATTAGTGGGTGATCAGATACGTGGAGTAGCTGTTGAAAAGGCACTAAATGAATTGAAATTTAGTACAAAAAAAGCTGCGGGTATTATGTTGAAAGTGTTGGAATCTGCGATAGCAAATGCTGAGCATAATGAAAGTGCTGATATTGATGAGCTTTTTGTTTCTACTGTTTTTGTAAATGAAGGTACAACCTTAAAAAGGGTTCGCGCAAGAGCTAAAGGACGTGCAAATCATATCCTAAAAAGAACCTGTCATATTACAGTTAAAGTCTCAGAATACGAATAGAGGTTAAAATGGGTCAAAAAGTACATCCTACGGGCATTCGTCTTGGAATAGTTAAAGATTGGACTTCGAGATGGTATGCGAATAGTCAGAATTATCCAGTTTACTTACTTCAAGATTTAATGGTACGTGAATATATTAAAAAAAAATTAGCACATGCATCAGTGAGTCGCATACAAATAAATAGACCTTCTAATAATGCGCAAATAACTGTTCACACTGCACGACCAGGTATTGTAATTGGTAAAAAGGGTGAAGATATTGACAAGTTAAAACTTGAAGTATCAAAAATGATGAATGTTCCAGTTAAAATCAATGTTGAAGAAATTAGAAAACCAGAACTTGATGCAACATTAGTAGCAGAAGGGATTGCACAACAGTTAGAGAAAAGGATTATGTATCGTCGTGCAATGAAACGAGCAGTTACGAATACTATGCGCTTAGGAGCGGAAGGTATTAAAATCAATGTAGCAGGACGACTAAATGGAGCTGAAATTGCCCGTGGAGAATGGTATAGAGAAGGTAGGGTGCCCTTGCATACGTTACGTGCTGATATAGATTATGGTACGGCGGAAGCAAACACAACTTATGGAATTATAGGCATTAAGGTCTGGATTTTTAAGGGCGAAATATTTAATACGGCTGCTCATAATGCAACTAATGAATCTAAAGCTAAAAAATAGTTTAAGGGACCAACACAATGCTTCAACCTAAAAGAACAAAATTTCGTAAACAGCATAAAGGAAGAAATAATGGAACCGCTGTACGAGGATCTTCTGTCAGTTTCGGTGAATATGGTTTAAAAGCCACTGAACGCGGCAGGATAACGGCGCGTCAGATAGAAGCCGCACGGAGAACAATTACAAGACATGCTAAAAGAACAGGAAAAATGTGGATTAGAATATTTCCTGATAAACCCATAACTAAAAAACCGCTAGAAGTTAGAATGGGTAAAGGTAAGGGTAGTGTTGAATACTGGGTAGCACAGGTTAAACCAGGTACCATGCTTTATGAAATTCAAGGAGTACCTATAGAAACTGCACGTCAAGCATTTGCTTTGGCGGCGGCAAAATTGCCAATTAAAACAACTTTTGTAGCACGGACAATAATGTGATGAAAGCAAGTGAATTACGCCAAAAATCTCAAGATGATTTGAATACCATGCTGCTTGAAAAAGCAAGAGAGCAATTTAATCTAAGAATGCAAAAAGGGACGGGGCAATTAGCTAGACCTGATCAAATAAAAAAAGTTAGACGTGATATTGCTCGAATACATACAATTCTTAATGAAATGGCGAGTGCTTAGTATGAGTGATAAAATAGAAAAAATACGTACAGTAACAGGTCACGTTATTAGTGACAAAATGAATAAAACAATAACTGTTAAAGTTGAACGACAAGTAAAACATCCAATTTATGGAAAGTATATAAAACGGTCAACAAAGTATTTTGCTCATGATGAGGAAAATTTAGCAAAGCAAGGTGATTTGGTTTCAATAACCTCTTGTAGACCGCTTTCAAAAAATAAAACATTTAAACTGGTTTCGGTTCTTGAAACTTCTGATTAATTAGTTTTGGGGTTTAGAAATATATTTAAACCTTCTTAATCAGTTAAGCTTGATGGAATTAGTATTTAGAAATAAAAGACTTAATAGGAAAAGAAAATGATTCAGATGCAAACTAGCCTTGATATCGCTGATAACAGTGGTGCAAAAAAGGTCATGTGTATCAAAGTGCTTGGAGGTTCTCATCGACGATATGCAGCAATAGGAGATATCATCAAAGTGAGTATTAAAGATTCGATACCTAGAGGTAAAGTGAAAAAAGGTGAGGTCTATAATGCATTGGTAGTTAGGACTCGTAAAGGAGTTCGAAGAGCTGATGGATCTGTTATTCGGTTTGATGAAAATGCTGCTGTAATACTAAATGCACAACTTCAGCCTATAGGAACACGAATTTTTGGGCCAGTAACTCGTGAATTAAGAGGAGAGAAATTCATGAAAATAATTTCACTTGCTCCAGAAGTCTTATAACTGAAAGAACTAGGAACTGTTTAGATGAATAAATTAAGACAAGGCGATGAAGTGATTGTTCTTGCAGGAAAAGATAAAGGTAAGCAAGGTAAAATAATTGCTCTTATTGAAAATAAGAAAATACTGGTTGAAGGAATTAACCGTGTTAAAAAACATCAAAAAGGAAACCCAAATGCTGGAGTACAGGGTGGAATAATTGATAAGGATATGCCGATCAATATATCAAATGTTGGTTTGTATAATCCTGAGACAAAAAAGGCTGATCGTGTTGGCTTCAAGTTTCTTGATGATGGAAAAAAAGTCAGATATTTTAAATCAACTAATGAAGTTGTTGATACGTAGGAGAATTATCATGGCAAGACTTGAAAAAGAATATAAAGAAAAAATTATACCTGCATTACAAAAACAGTTTGGGTATAAATCAATAATGCAAGTACCTAAATTAACAAAAATAACCTTAAATATGGGGGTGGGGGCTGCAGTTGCAGATAAGAAAGTTTTGCAGTCTGCCCTTTCTGACATGGAAAAAATATCTGGACAGAAACCAGTTGTAACATTGTCAAGGAAATCTATAGCTGGTTTCAAAATACGTGATGATATGGCTATTGGATGTAAAGTAACATTGCGTAGTGATAAGATGTATGAATTTTTGGATCGTTTAATAAGTATAGCGATTCCCAGAATTCGTGATTTCAGAGGGATGAATCCCAAAAGTTTCGATGGACGAGGAAATTACTCAATGGGCGTTACTGAGCAAATTATCTTTCCTGAGATTGATTATGATAAGATTGACACACTACGAGGTATGGATGTTTGTATAACAACAACTGCTAGCTCCAATGATGAAGGTCTTGCATTATTAAAGCTTTTTAATTTTCCATTTAAGAACTAAAGGGCGCGCAAATGGCTAAAAAATCTATGATTGCACGTGAGAATAAGCGTGAGAAATTAATCGCAAAATATGATGTAAAAAGAAGGGCTTTGAAGGAAAAGATCAGAGACCCAAAAGCGAATGTCGAGGAAAAAGAAAAAGCATTATTAGAGTTACAAAAACTTCCTAGAGATTCAAGTCCTTGTCGAAGCAGAAATCGCTGTAAAATTACTGGTCGGCCGCATGGATTTTATCGTAAATTTGGACTTGGTCGAAATAAATTGAGAGAAGCCACAATGCGTGGTGATGTCCCTGGTTTGTCTAAAGCAAGCTGGTAGCTGTTTTTGGAGAGTATTGAATGAGTATGAGTGATCCAATAGCAGATATGTTGACTAGAATTAGAAATGGTCAATCTGCTGGTAAAAAAAGTGTTAAATTACCTTCGTCAAAATTAAAAGTTGCAATTGTAGCTGTATTAAAAGAAGAAGGTTATATAACTGATTATAAGCTGGAAAAAACAGGTAGTCACACCGAAATGATAGTTGATTTAAAATATTATCACGGTCTACCAGTCATTGAAAATGTAAAGAGAGTCAGTAGACCTGGATTGAGAATTTACAAATCGAAAGATGATCTTCCTAAGGTTCTTGCTGGGTTAGGTATTGCAATCGTTTCAACTTCAAATGGTGTAATGACTGATAGAGCTGCTCGCGCAATTGGGTTTGGTGGCGAAGTTCTTTGCACTGTTAGTTAGAAAGTAGGTAAATTATGTCAAGAGTCGCAAAAACACCAGTAACAATACCAAACGGTGTGGATATTAAGTTGGAAGGTAGTGATTTGACTGTCAAAGGAAATGGTAGTCAGTTGTCACATAAAATACATCAAGATGTAAGTGTTGAAATTAACGATAATGTTATTCAGATCAAATGGGATGACACTATAAAGAACGCTAAATCACAAGCTGGGACAACTAGAGCATCCATACATAATATGGTTACCGGAGTCTCTTCAGGATTTCAAAAGAATTTAACTTTAATTGGTGTAGGTTATAGAGCTCAAATTAAGGGTAATAAGCTAACACTAGCACTAGGATTTTCTAATCCAATTGAATATCTAGTTCCTGAGGGAGTAAAAGTTGAAGCATCGAGTCAAACTGAATTAGTAGTCAAAGGAAGTGACAAACAAAAAGTAGGTCAAGTTGCTGCAGAAATAAGAGCTTTTCGTCCACCAGAGCCTTATAAGGGAAAAGGTGTTAGATACGCAGATGAACATGTTGTGAGAAAAGAGGCTAAGAAAAAATAATGGATAAGAAATCATCCCGGTTAAAAAGAGCGTTAAGACAACGTAGTAAAATAAAGCAATTAGGTGTTAATAGATTAACTGTTCATAGAACAGCACAGCATATATATGCCCAAGTTATTGCAGAAGATGGAAGTAAAACCGTTGCAAGTGCCTCAACACTGGAAACAAATATAAAAATAAACATTAAAGCTACAGGAAATGTAAGTGCAGCCACTGAGGTAGGGCGTGTAATTGCTGAAAAATCAATTAAAGCTGGTGTAACTGAAGTTGCATTTGACCGTTCTGGGTTTAAGTATCATGGGCGTGTTAAGGCTTTAGCAGATGCAGCACGCGAAGCTGGTTTAAAATTCTAGGAGTATATAATGGCTACATCAGGGTCTCAAGGTCAAGCAAGTTCGGATGGTTTACAAGAGAAATTAGTATCTGTTCGTCGTGTTGCTAAAGTTGTTAAGGGTGGACGAGTTTTTGGATTCGCTGCTTTAACAGTGGTTGGGGATGGGCAAGGGCGAGTTGGTTATGGCGTTAGTAAAGCCAGAGAAGTGCCTATTGCTATTCAAAAATCATTAGAGCAAGCAAGAAAAAATATGGCAAAAGTTGAGCTAAAAGAGGGAACATTGCAGTATACGGTAACAGGTGAGACTGGTGCTGCAAAGGTTTATATGCAGCCAGCTTCTGATGGTACTGGAATTATTGCGGGTGGTGCAATGCGTGCAGTTTTTGAAGTGGTTGGTGTGCATAATGTTTTAGCTAAATGTATCGGTACCAATAATCCAATTAATGTTGTAAGAGCTACAATCAAAGGATTAACAGAAATGAGAAATGCCGAGCAAATGGCTGCAAAACGTGGATTAACAGTTGAGCAAATTACTGGATAGACTTATGTCGGATAAAAAATTAATGATAACCATGACCAAAAGTAAAATTGGGAGACTTAGAAGTCATCAAGCTTGCTTAAAAGGATTGGGTTTGAGGAAAATACGTCAAACAGTTGAAGTTATTGATACACCTGAAACTAGAGGTATGCTCAATAAGGTTTCTTATATGTTAAAAGTTGAGGAAGCATAAATGTATTTAAATACCATACAATCAACTTATGGGGCAAGGAAAGCTACTAAAAGAGTTGGGCGAGGGATTGGTTCAACTTTCGGAAAGACATGCGGAAGAGGTCATAAAGGTCAAAAATCTCGAAGCGGTGGGTTTCATAAGGTAGGTTTCGAAGGTGGTCAAATGCCGTTGCAGAGAAGATTGCCAAAAGTGGGTTTTTCATCTCGAGTAAAAAAATATTCATCTCAAGTTACGCTCTATGAAATTTCTTCACTTGGTGTTGATTTAGTAAATTTAGAGGCTTTGAAACTTGCAAATTTAGTTCCTGCTTTTACTAAGACTGTTAAGGTTATTAAATCAGGTGAAATTTCTAACGTTGTTACAGTCAAAGGATTAAATGTAACCGGTGGAGCAAAAAAAATGATTGAATCAGCTGGTGGCAAAGTAGAGGTTTAGGTGAGTACTTCAAGAGCCGAAATGGCAAATAAAATGGGTGGGTTTTCTGAGCTGAAGTCAAGATTATTGTTTGTACTTGGAGCATTTTTTGTCTATCGGGTGGGTGCGCATATACCCGTTCCCGGTATCGATCCAAATGCTTTGGCAATAATGTTCGAACAGCAGAGTGGTTCCATATTGGATATGTTTAACATGTTCTCTGGTGGTGCTTTGATGCGGTTAAGTTTATTTGCCCTTGGAATTATGCCTTATATATCCGCATCCATTATTATGCAACTGATGACAGTTGTTGTTCCTGCGATGGAGCAGATAAAAAAGGAAGGTGAAGCTGGACGTCGGAAAATTTCTCAATATACACGTTATGGAACTGTTGTTTTAGCAACATTTCAAGCTATAGGTATCTCTATGGCTTTGCAGAATCAAACTGCTGGTGGATTAGGTGTGGTTATCAATCCTGGTGTCGGTTTTGTTGCGATAACTGCTATTACGTTGGTTACAGGAACCATTTTTCTTATGTGGTTGGGAGAGCAAGTTACTGAAAGAGGTATTGGTAACGGTATTTCTTTGATCATATTTGCTGGTATTGTCTCTGGATTACCTTCTGCAATAGGTGGAACTTTAGAATTAGCCCGAACTGGTGAGATGAATGGAGCTTTTATAGTTCTATTATTTCTTATTGCTATTGCCGTTACCGCTTTGGTTGTATTTGTAGAGAGAGGACAGCGTCGGATAATCATAAATTATCCAAAACGACAGCAAGGTCGTAAAATGATGGCTGGGCAGAGTAGTTTTTTACCTTTAAAGTTAAATATGGCAGGGGTAATACCACCTATTTTTGCTTCCAGTATAATTTTGTTTCCTTCGACTATTGCAGGTTGGTTTAGTGGAAATGAGGGATTTGGTTGGTTGCAGGATGTATCAACAATGTTGTCTCCAGGACAGCCAATATATGTGTTGCTTTATGCAACAGCTATAATATTTTTCTGTTTTTTTTACACTGCTTTAGTTTTTAATTCAAAAGAAACAGCTGATAATCTCAAAAAATCAGGTGCATTCCTTCCTGGAATTCGCCCAGGAGAGCAGACAACAGCATATATTGATAAAGTGATGACAAGATTAACCTTGGTAGGCGCTTTTTATATCACCTTAGTGTGTCTGTTACCCGAATTTATGATTGTGTATTGGAATGTACCATTTTATTTTGGTGGTACTTCATTATTAATCATTGTTGTTGTAGTAATGGATTTTATTTCACAGCTACAAACACACATGATGTCTCAACAATATGATGGCCTTATGAAAAAAGCCAATCTAAAAAAATAACTAACCAAAGAGGTATGTCGTGAAAGTTCGCGCATCAGTAAAGAAAATTTGCAGAAATTGCAAAGTCATTAAAAGAAATGGAATTGTAAGAGTTATTTGCAAAGATGGACGACATAAGCAGCGCCAAGGATGATTTTTATTGCGCAGATAAAGCAGTTATGCTACAATTCCGCGTTTAACTTTAGAGCACCGTAGTAGGAGTATTTGATGGCACGTATTGCCGGAATCAACGTAGCAGATCATAAACACGCAGAAATATCGTTAACAGCTATTTACGGTGTTGGTCGTAAGACTGCTAGAGAAATATGTCAGCAAGTAAAGATTGAACCATCGATAAAAATCAAAGATTTATCAGAAGAACAATTGGAATCAATTCGTCAAGTGATAGCTAAATTGACGGTAGAAGGCGATCTTCGGCGCGAAGTATCTATGAATATTAAGAGATTGATGGATTTAGGTTGTTATCGTGGAATAAGGCACAGAAGAGGTTTGCCGTTAAGAGGACAGCGAACTAAGACAAATGCTAGAACCAGAAAAGGTCCACGTAAACCAATCAGAAAATAAAACAGGCTAACTAAATGGCAACTCAAAAACGCGTTAAGAAACGAATAAAAAAGGAAATTGCAGATGGCATTGCACATGTGCATGCTTCATTTAACAACACAATTATAACAATAAGTGATCGTAAAGGGAATGCGCTTGCTTGGGCAACAGCGGGTGGATCTGGTTTCAGAGGGTCACGTAAAAGCACTCCCTTTGCCGCACAGGTCGCAGCAGAGCGTGCTGGTAATGTTGCATTGGAATATGGAATGAAGAACTTAGATGTTATGATTAAAGGACCTGGTCCTGGTCGAGAATCTGCAGTTCGGTCTCTAAATAATTTGGGTTTTAAAATTACGAATATCGTTGATGTGACACCTATACCTCACAATGGATGTCGTCCACCTAAAAAACGCCGAGTTTAATAATTTAAGCACAAGAATTGGAGTTGTAAAATGGCAAGATATCTTGGCCCCACCTGTAAGTTAAGTCGAAGGGAAGGGACTGATCTGTTTCTTAAAAGTAGAGGAAAATCACTTGAAGGAAAATGTAAGTTAGAGCAAAAACCTGGTCAGCATGGAGCGTCACGATCTCGTGACTCAGATTATGCTCTGCAATTAAGAGCAAAGCAGAGAATACGCAGAATATATGGTGTCTTGGAAAAGCAATTCAGAAATTACTACAAAACTGCTGACCTAAAAAAAGGTGCGACGGGTACAAATTTACTTAATTTGTTAGAGTCAAGGCTTGACAATGTGGTTTATAGGATGGGCTACGCATGTACAAGAGCAGAGGCTAGGCAGTTAGTATCGCATAAATCTATTTTAGTTAATGATAAAATTACTAACATTCCTTCTTATCAGATTAGTGTTGGTGACTCGATAAGTATTAGGGAAAAATCCAAGAAACAACAGAGAATAATAGACTCCTTATCGATCACAGAACAATATGGATTTCCTACGTGGGTAGAGATTAATCCAAAAGAAATGGCTGGGGTTTTTAAGGCGCAACCTGAGCGATCTGAATTGGGCGCTGATATTAATGAACAGTTAGTTGTTGAACTGTACTCGAAATAATTCTTATTGAGATTGAGATACAAACTATGCAGAATACTTTCGCTGGGTTGCTAAAACCAAAACTGGTTGAGGTGGTCAGTCACAACGAAAACCATTCAAAAATTGTAATTGAACCATTAGAAAGGGGGTTCGGACATTCGTTAGGCAATGCTTTAAGAAGAGTTATGCTTTCCTCAATTCCAGGTTGCGCTGTAACTGAAGTCGAAATAGAAGGTGTTCAGCATGAATACTCTTCAATAGAGGGTGTACATGAAGATGTAATTGATATATTACTCAACTTAAAAAATCTAGCGATTGTTTTGCACTCTAAAGATGAAGTCGAGCTAAGTTTGAGCAAAGAAGGTGCTCGGGTTGTAACAGCAGCGGATATTGATTTGCCACATGATGTTGAGATAGTAAACCCAGATATTGTATTGGCTAACCTAACTGATGCGGGAAAACTAAATCTTAAGATGAAAGTCGAGAGAAATAGAGGTTATATACCTGCAAGTTTAAGAAAAGAAAATAATCCCACGGTAGCTGTAGGTCAATTGCTCCTTGATGCATCTTTTAGTCCTATTAAAAGAGTTAAGTATATTGTCGAGAGCACACGAGTAGAGCAGCGTACTGATTTAGATAAACTTATTATCGATTTAGAAACTGATGGTACTGTCGATCCAGAAGAAACCGTTAAGCTCGCTGCAACTATTTTGCATGATCAATTGTCTGTTTTTGTTGATTTTGAAAAAGTTCAAGAAAATATTGTTGAGCCAGAAGAACCCGCTGAACCTGAATTTGATCCAGTCTTACTTAGACCAGTTGACGATTTAGAATTGACAGTTAGGTCGGCTAATTGCCTGAAAGCTGAAAATATTTTTTATATTGGAGATCTAATTCAACGAACAGAAGTAGAGTTGTTAAAGACTCCTAATTTGGGAAAAAAATCACTTACTGAAATCAAAGATATATTAGCGCTTAAAGGGCTATCTTTGGGGGTGCGTCTAGAAAATTGGCCGCCTGAAAATCTAATAGACCAGGCTCAAACTGGAATTTAACTGAAGGGTTAGTAATGAGACATCGTAAGACAGGTAGGCAATTAAATCGTAATAGTAGTCATAGAAAAGCAATGTTTAGTAACATGGCTGCTTCGCTTTTTAGATATGAAATTATAAAAACTACTTTACCTAAAGCTAAAGAACTTCGCGGATTTGCCGAACCTTTAATTACTTTAAGTAAACAAGATACAGTTGCTAATCGACGGATCGCATTTTCTAAATTGCGTGATCGTGATATAGTTACTAAATTATTCAATGAGTTAGGTCAAAGATATAAAGCCAGACCTGGTGGATATATGAGAGTTATAAAATGTGGTTTCAGAGTTGGTGATTCAGCTCCAATGGCCTATGTTGAATTAGTTGACAGAGAAGAAATAGAGCCTTCGGAAGAAGATTGATCAAGATAGTTTTACATAATAAATATTTTTAGATATAAGTTGTTATAAATTATTAAACTCTACTATAAATGTAATTTATAGTAGAGTAGATATTTTATTTTTCTAATAACTCAGTTTTATCAGGTTTACCATTCCATTCATCTGCATCAGGTAAGGCATCTTTTACCTTAGATATTACAGGCCATGAGGTCGATAATTCAGCATTCAATTCAATAAATCTTTCTTGCCCTTGAGGTAATTCATCTTCAGCAAATATAGCCTCTGCGGGACATTCTGGCTCACATAAAGTGCAGTCAATACATTCCTCTGGGTCAATAACTAAAAAGTTTGGACCTTCGTGGAAACAATCCACTGGACAGACATCAACACAATCAGTGAATTTACATTTTATACAATTTTCTGTTACAACAAATGTCATAGTTATCTTTCCGTTAAAAAAGGTTAGTAGAATTATCCTAGACCTTATACTAGCAGAAAGCCTTAGTTGATTGGAGTTTTTTGTTGTTCTTTTTTGTTACTTTTCTTATATATAGTGGGCTGATTGTAGTTTAATCTTATTACTCTTTTTGAGCACTTGAAAATAGCGATAAAAATTTATTTTTACCGGATTCGAGTATTCTCTGTTCAGTATTTTTTAAAGCAGTAAGAGCTTCATTTTTTAGTTGCTTATCTGCATATTTTTGTGTTGAGCGAACTGGAGTATTTAAGGCGAGTTTGAAATACTTTGACGCCTTTTTTATTTTGTTTTTTGAAAGTAAGTAGTCAGCATAAAAATAATTAGCGTCAATACTATTTGGGTTCATTTCAAGTCCTTTTTTTAGTAGTTGTTCCGCTTTAGATTGGTTGCCAAATGATATTGGCCAGCTTGGTGTCATGTAATACAGGGTTCCAAGAACAACAAATGCAGCGCCGTCTAATGCTTTGGGTTGTTTTTGAATTGAGGATTCTAATAAATTTTTAGCGATATTAATAGACTTTAAAGCAGTAAACGGGTTTTCAAATTCTGCATTTGTTGAAATGAGAATAGCTTTCCATATTGATAATTCTACTGATTTAGGGTGTTTTGTAATAAGTTGGTTAGTTTTGTCTATTAGTTTTGGGTAGGCATCTATTTGTTCTTGATCATTTCGAGCGTAGTAAATTTGAGCCCATTCTGATTCGATCTTATTTATTTCTGTAATAATGCTGCTAGCAAAAGCAGTGCTACTCATAAGTAGTAATATAGCAACAGTAGTTGTTTTTTTCATACATTAAATATAATGTATTTTTTTTGATAATTCAATTTTTTTATCAAATTAAGCTATTAATTTGTTAAAAATGTAACCTTGTTAAAGGTAATGTAGGTAATTTGCATTGTTTATTACGATTAGTGGTCTATGAGGCATATAATTTTGACTACTGGAGGTGGTTTTTTCCAGTACAACTTCTTCTATTGCGTTCACTTGTGATAAGAATTTATGAATTTTAATTAATATGCATGGTCACTCTTAAGCGCTTTAAAAATTGTTAAACCAATAATTTTTAAGTCAAACCAGAGCGACCAGTTTTCCACATAAAACAAATCATATTCAATTCTAGTTTTAAGGCATGTATCGCCACGAAATCCATTGATTTGTGCCCAGCCAGTAATTCCGGCTTGTACCATATGTTTTTGCATATATCTATCTATCTCACTTTTGAATTGCTCAACAAAAACTGGTCGCTCTGGTCTTGGTCCGACTATAGACATATCGCCTTTTAGAACATTAATAAACTGCGGCAATTCATCCAGACTGGTTTTGCGCAAAAATTTACCTACGCAGGTTTTTTCCTTTTTTGCAGCTTGACCCCAAACTAAGCGACTTTCTGAATTAACAGGCATGGTTCTAAATTTAAGCATTTTAAAACTTTTGCCATTCCAGCTTATTCTTTCCTGTCGGTAGAGAATGGGACCCTTGGAGCTTATTTGTACTGCCAGAGCAATAACCAGCATTAACGGGCTTATTAATATAAGGATAATAAGCGAAATAACTTTATCTTCTAACCATTTAATGATGATATTTGCACCCACCATTGGTGTCACCGAAATATCAATAATTGGCAAACCATCAAACTGACTAACGGAATGATTAAGCATGCGTAAACTTGAGATATCCGGTACCAGCATTACATTGACAGCTATTTGACTTAACTGATGACTTAACACTTCAATTTTGTCCATTTCTTTCAATGGTAAAGTTAGCCATACTTGATCAATTTGGTTGTTTTCTACATAGTCAACAATAGCATCTAAATTACCTAGATTTTTTAATTCACCCATTTTATGTAGATTTGATTCATCAGAGAAATAACCTTTAATATGTAATCCCATCCAGCTTGCAGAGGTAATTTTATTGGCAACTTGCTGTGATATATCCCCTGATCCAATTATTACAATATAACGTCGATTTAAACCTTTTTTTCGAAGAGATCGTAGAATAAATCGTAAAGCAATGCGTGATAACATTAATAAGAAAAAAGCAGTAATAAACCAAAGCCCTATCCAGTGTCTTGAAAATGTTTCAGTCGTTTTAGTAAATACTAGAAATACGATTAAACCTAATATCGAACTAGACCAACCAAAAAATATAGATCTGGTTTCCTCATAAATACTTTCACCTCGCCAGCTTTTGTATACATTAAATAATGGAAACCACCATGCAGATAGTAAAAAAGCAATTACCAGAGCCGTTAAATAATTTTGTGGCATGAAGCCTTCATAGGCCGGAAAGTTTTTATCTGGTTCAAGAAAGAAAAAACTTCCCATGCCACAAAGTATTATTACTAACCAGTCTTGTAGTTTAAGTATTAGAGAGAAAAATTCAGAGTAAAGTTTAGCGTATCCAGTTAGGTTCATATAAAAGTGAAAATAACAATTATAATAATAGAAAATTCTTTTACACAGAAAATCAGTTAAGGGAGCTGGAAATAAATAATCGTCCAATTATTGGGCAGGATTTTTGTTTGTCTTCACCGGTGTAGCAATAGGCGCATAGCTGGTTACGTAACTGTTGC
>VAPK010215412.1_pt1 | contig 33221 bp, 32 predicted proteins | sample 3395031 | NCBI WGS metagenome assembly VAPK01 (sample SAMN08290443, study PRJNA428436) | hydrothermal vent metagenome | isolation source: Deep-sea hydrothermal vent chimney 1 | place: Pacific Ocean: Juan De Fuca Ridge
GAGTGTAAATTGCCATGCCGGCCGACTAAATAGATAAACCGCAACTCCCAGCAAGAGAAAGAAATTCCCAATGAATACCTGCCTTAAATTGTAGGTTACTTTTTCCATGTGGATCTAGCCTCCCATACAATAAATATAGCAAACCAGATTCGTTTTTTATATATTGCTGACATGACATGATGCTTATATTATAAGGATCAAAAGGGGCGGAGTGCACTATAGAAGAATTGCGATGTGTTTTCCCAGGAACTCCAAAAGGAGTTCATTAGGGATGACCTGACTGCACTTTGTTTAGGCATCATCAGTATCTCCTAACTTACTTACTCTGTTCATTTTGGTCAGTTAATTTTGACGACTTGCAACTATTTGTTATAATAGTACTTCATTGGCAGGGAGCCGATCAATTCAAATCAACACAAGGAGCGTGTTATGCCTCACACACCTGGAATATATTTGGCTGGTACTCCAGCTCATATCGTACAACGCGGTAACAATCGTAATGCCTGTTTTTTTTCTGATGATGATTACCTGTTTTATTTAGATGTGCTTGGTCAGGGATTACAACGTTATCATGTTAAGTTGCATGCTTATTGTTTAATGACGAACCATGTTCATTTATTAATGACACCGGAAGATGAGTTTGGTATCTCACATGTGATGCAATATACAGGTCGAGGTTATGCTCAATACATTAATATGACTTATCACCGTAACGGTAGGTTGTGGGAAGAAAGATATAAACAAAGTTTAGTTGATGCAGATAATTATTTATTAAAGTGTTATCGCTATATTGAGATGAATCCGGTTGCTGCAAGTATGGTGCTAACACCTGAACAATATCGTTGGAGCACTTATGGTTGGCATGCATGGGGCCGACCTAATGAATTTATAAATGATCATGTTTTATATGAACAATTAGGCAGTACTTCTGATATTAAACAACAAGCGTATCGAGAAATATTTAAAATGCAGGTTTCTGAAGAAGATATTCATGTCATAAAAGAAAGCATTGAGTATAACTATCCGCTAGGTAATGAACGTTTTAAGAAACAGGTTGAATTTTCATTAGCTAGAGCAGTTGGTTAAACACAAAGTGGTGCGAACTTGAAATAAGTGTGGATATGTATTCATGTTAAAAGTAAAATTTTGGCCATATGCATCCACCTAAACAGTACTCACAAGATAAACTTAAATCGGCCACTTTCCATGAGCAGATAGCAATGACTTTTTAGTCAGACTTCATATATTTACTACCATATACATTAAAAATATTTATCCTTGTGCCAGGTAAGGCCACGAATAGTCGTGTTGTTTTAATTCATGCAATGCTTCATCCATGGCTGTTTGCCAACTTTTTTGTGGCACATAATCGAGCTTTTGTTTTGCATATTCATTTGTGCAGTACCAGTCTTCTGCGAGATGCACTATTGATCGAGTAAGGAAAGGTCCTTTGCCGGGCAAGATGGGAAAAAGTGTTTCCATTAACCAGGCAAAAATATAACCGGCGGGATAAGGTACACTATATAACGGTTTGGGTACGCCTGTTTTTTTGCTGATGTAGTTAATGACTTCGCGCATGCTGGGAAAATTTTCTCCGCAGATATTAAATGATTCATAGTCTTGTAACTTATCAGTTGATACAGCGGCAACATATGCATTGGCAATATCTTTGTCAGTTACCAAGGGCAATCGACTTTTTCCAGCAGAAAGCCATGGAACCAGGTACGTTTTTAACCGTGGCACAAGCGCAGGTACCAGGCCAATTTTATTTCCAGCACCAACAAAGTGACCGAGTCGCATTGTGATCATTTTCATACCGCGATGGGCATTTTTTTTCATATATCTATCAACATCAACAAGACGATCAAGATGTGGCCAGAACCCGGTATGCGTGGGCTGTGAAAAATCATCAACGACCGTTTTGTTTCTGGAGTGCTTTGCAATTGCGATTGTACTGGTCATTATAAATCTTTTTACTCCTGCATTAATTGCTTGTTCAAGTAAGTCGATAGTGGGTTCATAAAAATATTCTTTTTCTTGTTTGTCGTGTCCCCACATGGCTGCCCAGGTACCGGCATGACAAATAATATCAATATTTTTTACTAATGATTTTCGATAGGACGGATTACGTAGATCGCCCTGACGAACTTCGCCGTGAAAATAGTCGGGGAGTTTACTTTTATCACGACAGGCCACGATAAGATTAACGTTTTCCTGATTATATAAGGCGTGCAGTAAGTTTTGCCCTACAAAGCCGCTTGCACCTGTGATCAGGATGGTTGTCTTGGAAGTGGACATAATAGGCATTTTCCTCAGAATTATAATTTAGGCCGACCGTACTAATATCGACAGATTAGGGTGATCGTACTAGAATGTCAAGACAAAAGAAAAGAGAATTAATATGACTCAGAAAGGAAAAATCAGTCGGGACCGGATTATTGAGGCAGCAAACCGCCTTATTTATACTAAAGGCTATAATCAAACATCGATTTCAGATGTTGCTACTGAGGTGGGTATTACCAAGGGTAACCTTCATTACCATTTCAAAAGTAAAGAGGAGTTACTGGATGCAGTTATTCAATTTCGTCTGCTAATGATTAGTGAAACACTAAAACAATGGGAAGAACAGTTACCCGAAGCCAAGGTCAGACTCAAACGTTTTATACAAATGATATTGAATGAAGAACAGGATATTGTACGTTATGGTTGTCCGATGGGTTCATTAAATTCTGAGCTTGGAAAATTCCAGTTATCATTGCAAACAAGTTCAAGAGAAATGTTTGATTTGTTTCAAAACTGGCTGGAAAAAGTCTTTAAGCAACTCGATAGTAAAAAAAGTAAAGCGCGTAGCAAGCATCTGCTTAGCATGGCACAGGGCGCAGCATTGATGAGTTATATTTATTCCGATGTGAAAATGCTAAAAGATGAGTGTAATTTAATTAATGAGTGGATAGATTCATTATAATTTGGTACAAATATCAGGGTTCATAGTTAAAGCTTTGTGATCCTCTCTTCTGGCTAAGTTGTAATTGTATTTATTAAACTTTTTTAAGGATGAAAAAATGACAGTAATGGTAATAGGTTTAATACTCTTTTTGGGTATGCATTCAGTTCGGATATATGCTGATAGCTGGCGTGAATTACAAATCAATAAACGCGGTGTGATTGTTTGGCAAGCATTTTATGCACTTATATCACTACTGGGTTTTATCTTTATTATATGGGGTTATGTTGAGGCACGTGCTGAGACACAGATGCTTTGGCATCCACCCATCTGGACAAAATATATAGCAGCTTTATTTATACTGCTGGGCTTTATTTTGATTGTTGCTGCAGATTTTAAGGGTACAAAGATCAAAGCCAAAATCGGCCATCCAATGATTCTTGGGGTTAAATTCTGGGCAGTCGGACATTTAATAACAAATGGCTCATTAGTGGATGTTATTCTTTTTACTTCATTTTTGCTATGGGCAATACTCGATTTTCGCGCAGCTCGGCAGCGCGATAAAGTTGCAGGTGTAAATTATGAATTTCTTGGTTATCAGCGTGACATTATAGCAATAACTATTGGACTCGTTGTGGCTATAGTATTTGTTCTTTATTTACATGGTATGTTGATAGGCGTAACACCATTTGCTTAATTATGGTCATCATCAAAGGTGTTGATTCTCCGGTATTTGATTTATATGGTGAAAATGATTTACCTCATGTTGTAAACACGGCTCAACAACGTAAGACATCAATAAATAAAAACAAATTATCGAAGCAAATGATTATCCCTGATGCAAACCATTTCTTTAATGAAAAAGAAGAAGAAATGATTAATACGGTAAAAGTATTTTTGGATAATGTTAATAATGAAGAAGATCAAATTCGTACCAGCTCAATAGTTTCTCTTCTGGATACACCTGCAGTGACGTGTGGATTTGGCTGGTGATAAAACGTATACATACTGACTGCGGGTACCCACAGTCAATATGTATACAAAACACATTTTTGTCTGTTGTTTTACACCTAGCCATTAATTATTTATTGCTGCAATATATTTTTCTATTAATGAAAAAAGAGAAAAATTATGTGGAAAATCATTGTCCTGTTATTTAGTTTTATTATCTCGACGTCAACTTTTGCAATGGATAAAAAGCCAAACCTTGATAATCCCAATATCACCCAGGTGAGTAAAAACATCTTTTCTTTAATCGGTGATATGGATGTACCGAATGAAGGAAATGATGGCTTTATCTGTAATTCAACTTTTGTTATTACTCATGATGGTGTTGTTGTTATTGATTCGGGTGGTTCGGTTCAGATTGGCAGAATGATTATAAATGAAATTAAAAAGCGTACTAACAAACCAATCACACATGTGTTTAATACACATCACCATGCTGATCACTGGATGGGTAACCAGGCATTTGAAGAACTTAATCCTAAACCGATCATAATGGGTCACCCGGTGATGAAGGAAACTGCTTTTGAAATTGGAGATAGATGGGTGAAAATAATTGCTGATCTGACTAAAGGAAAAAATAAGGGTACTAAGGTTGTGTTGCCAAATAAATCTTTACGAGGTGATGAGGTGCTGGAATTAGGCGGGATAACATTCTCGCTCTATCATCCCCGGCATGCGCATACAAAAGGTGATATTGCTATTTACTTACCAAAAGAAAAAGTATTGCTTGCAGGTGATATATTATTTTACTTACGCACGCCGGGATTTCAGGATGCCAGTCCACTGGGTAATCAAAAAGCATTACTGGAACTGGAAAAACTGGATATTGATAAAGTCATTCCAGGGCATGGGCCAGTAACAGATAAAAAGGGGTTAAGGTACATGCTGGATTATATTCATCTGTTGCATCAACAGGTTAAGCATTATATTGATAAAGGACTGGAGGATTATGAGATGAAAAATAAAATTGATGTGAAATCTTATAAAAATATGTCTGGTTTCAAAGAACGCTTTGGAATTAATGTGAATAGAATGTATTTAGAAATTGAAGAAAACAGCTTTTAAAATAAAACGGATCAGCGAGCAGTAAATGAATATTGCTCTCTAATCCGTTGAATTTTTCTCATTTAGTCCGTTTCATCTTTCTCAATTTGAATGCGTGTAATTGAGTGGCGTTTAACCATTTTTGTATAGGCTGTAGTGTAACTTTGATCCAAACCAAATAAGGTGACATCCAGTGCAAAATTGGTGACATAAATATTTTTTCCAACTTTTACAATATCTGATGGCATTAGTAATCCTTTAACAATTCCTTTTTTACTAATCCCCTTAAAGTCACCTAAAACTGAAATCGCTTTACCCGTTGAGTCCAATACAATGATTTGGTTCGACTGATTTGCGACAACCATTATATTATTCTTCTCATCAACGATAAGACCATCTGGACCATTGATTCCATTGACTAACACTTTCGGAGTGCCGGCATTACCCTGATTATCAATAGTGATTTGTATAATGCTATCTTCACCCGTATTGGCGATATACATTTTAGAATAGTCATTGTTGAATGCCAGACCATTAGCACCAAAAGGCGGGAAACCTGATGTGGTTAATAATTTATGTTTCACCCAGACTTCAGCTATTCCTCCATTTACTGGGATACGCCATATAATTCCTTGATATGAGTCGGAGACATAAGTGTTCCCTTGTGCATCAAAAGTTAAAACATTGGGTCCGGCATTGGCACCACCCGGTATGTCGGCAAAAGTTGTTGCATTACCAGTAACAGGATTCACTTCGAGTACTTTTTTTCCACCAAAGTCGATGACTAATAAGGCATTTGTGAGTGGATGAAAAGCTAAATCAGTTAATGATCCACTTGATGGCATGACAGCAATGCTACTGATGAGTTCACCACTTGTTGAGAACTGATGTATCTCACCACTAAAAAAAGTTGAGGCATAAATATTACCATTTGCATCCGCTGTTATTGCTTCTGTGTTGCTGCTGTTTTGCGGTAAGAGTGCAAAGGTTTCTGATTTTCCTCTTTCCCAGGCAAATACAGTGCTGGTTAATAACAGGGTTGTCAGTAAAGTCGCGATACTTTTGTTAATGATATTTGTTTTTGTTGTGTTCATTGTAAGCTCCTGAAAATTTGTCATTGTCGTTTTGTTCGGCTGTGCCGTTGTTTCATGGGTAAGATTAAGTTTGATTTGGTAGAGTGTAAATTATCGACAAATGCAAATGCTTCGTGCAATATTGCACAGATGGATGACTGGGATGATCTTCGGTATTTTTTGGCGATTGCACGTAATGGCACGGTTACGGCTGCAGCGGCCAAACTTGGGGTGAATCACTCTACGGTTTCACGACGTATTCAGGCTTTTGAAAAGAAACATGCTGTTCGCTTGTTTGAGCGTATTCCCTCGGGTTATGAAATAACCCAGTCGGGTGAAAATATTTACCAAAAAGCAATAGAGATTGAACAAAGAGCGCAAGATATTGAGCGACAGTTGTTTGGTCAGGATAATCGTCTTCAGGGTAAAGTTGTTGTGACAGCACCAAATATGGTTCTTAATGATCTTGTTATGCCTCAGCTTCCTGTATTTCGGGAGCGTTATCCCGGGATTGATCTTATATTTCAAACAACGGCGGATCTTAAAAATATGGCGGCACGCGAAGCAGATATTGCGATTCGTTTAACACCTCAGCCACCAGAATCTTTGGTGGGGCGTCAGGTCGCACATCTTAGCCAGGGTATTTATGCCTCTAAATCATATTGGACTCGTAATAATAAAATTCATGATGTTATATTGTGGAATGATGAAGTAACAACTCCCTCATGGGTAGAAAATTATTTTGCCAATGCTCGTATTGCTTTACGTACAGATTCAGTTTCTACAATGGTTGCTGCTATAAAGGCGGGTTTAGGAATTGCTGTTATGCCGAGTGTTGTAGCAGAAATGCACCAGGATATTTATCGGTTAAATTTAAAGTTGCCGCCAGCTACGTGGGGAGTATGGGTATTAAGTCATGTTGACTTAAGATCAACTGCTCGTATTCGAGTTTGTCGTGAATTTCTGGTTGATATATTACTGCAAAATAAAGATCTTTTTGAAGGATTAAATTCAAGGTATTATGAATCTGAATCCCTTAGCAATTTGTAACAAACAGGGATAAGCCGGTTCAAATTTTACCACTTTAATTATTTATTTTTCTGAGGTGTGTATGCCTGGATTTATTAAAGCATCAATTATTGGGTTGTTTTTTTCGTTTTCCTGTTTTGCCAATTCACCACAGAGTAAGCATGTTGATGCTACTACCGGTATAACAAGCTGGGAAATTAATACTCAGGGTGTTAGCTTTTCCTTAACACAAATTTTACCGGAGCAGGTGAAAGCTTTTTATGTCAATAGAGGTTTTACGCTGGCACAAACGGAGTCGTTTGCTTCATCTTGTGTGTATATGACTATCATGCGTAATGATAGTGCACCGGGTACGGTTCACTTTGTTAAAAGCAGCTGGTCAGTTATTGCTAATAAAAAATCACACCCGTTGCTATCAGTCGATACATGGATGAGAAAGTTAAAAGATAATAAAGTAAAGAAATCAGCTTTACTGGCATTTCGCTGGGCACAGTTTCCACCTGAACAGGAGTTTGAGGTGGGTGGTGACTGGAATCAAGGCATGTATTCTGTCGGTTTACCGCCAGGTAGTTTATTTGATGTGATTGTCCGTTGGGATATCAATGGCAAAGCATATCAAACAACATTACAAGGAGTGCAGTGTGCAAAATAAAAATCGTGTTCAACTATTTTTACTTTTTTTGTTATCGACAGTCACTATGTTGGTATCAGGCATTAGCCATGCAGCAGAGTTAGCACCCTTAACACATAATCTTACTGTAATTAAAAAACAAAAAATTGCGCCAAAGCTGCGCTTGAAAAACATGGATGATGAGATTGTTGATATTAAAGATCTAAAGGGTAAGGTTGTTATAGTGAATTTTTGGGCAACATGGTGCCCACCTTGCCGACGTGAAATGAGTTCACTGGAAAAATTGCACCTGGCAACAGAGGATAAAAATGTTGTGGTTCTAGCTGTTAATGTTGGTGAGGATATCGATACGGTTTTTCCTTTTATGGGCATCATTAGTCCATCGCCTAGTTTTCCAATTTTATTTGATAGCGATGCCAAGGTAATGAATGAATGGAAGGTGAGAGGCTTGCCGACAACGTATGTTGTGAGTCCTGATGGTTATATCGTATACCGTGCTGTGGGCGGAAGAGAATTTGATCATCCTGTTATTCAACAGGCAGTAACCAGTTTAAGTAATAAATAAAAAACAGTTTTATAAATATTTTTAACCGTTATGCATTTTATTAAGTTGTTTTGCAACGCGTTACATATTCTATCCACTTTATTTATTAATTGTTCACTCCCGACTTAATACGTATTTCTTAAGTAAATATTCCTCCTGGATTCTGTTTTTACCTTGTTTTTATTATATGTGTAAGTGGAATATGCTAGTATTATTCGTTTAAGGGAATGACAATTTATCAAAGGAAAGAAATGAAAACTCAGCTTATACACTTTTTATATTTTATTCTGTTTTTTGTTTTATCTAGCCAGGTACAGGCAGCCATACCACTATCCGAGCGTAATGTTCTTCTAAATTTATATACTATTTCTAATGGCGATAACTGGCATAACAGTAGTAACTGGAATGGCAGCTCAGGTTCAGAGTGTTCCTGGTATGGTGTGACTTGTGATACTGACGAAACAACTGTTATTGGAATGAATCTAAATGCCAATAACCTCAAAGGCTCTTTACCTGTAGAACTAATAAATCTTACCAATCTTATTACCAGTGACTTTCGTTTTAATGCTGTTTATAGCACCGATCAAACCCTGGTTGATTTTATAGACGCTACAGGGCCTGTTGGTAGTTTGCTCGACACCCAGACGTTGGACGCGACTGGTCTTGTTTTTTCCAATGTTACTAGCACTGGTTTTGATCTCTCCTGGAACCCGGTTGCCTATCAGCAAGCCGGTGGTTATCGTGTATATATGGCTCAACAAATTGATAGTATCGATGGAACCACGGTAACTAATTTTGTAGAGGTAGCCCTTATACCTGATAAAACCATCACCAACTTATCTCTAACAGATCTTGTTTCTTGCAGGCAATACTTTATTAAGGTGGTAAGTTATACCAATGGCCATTTAGACAATGTTAATATTATTGAAAGCGATGGCGTTGGTGGGCCGATTGTGGGAACGATTCCAGGCTTTACATCTGACTGTGATCTTGTTGGGAGCCAATATGATGACACATTTAATATTATTGCAGGTGGTAATTCTGTTACAGCATACTCGGTTATAATTAATGTGAATGCCATGGGAGGACGTACTTATAATATAGTGAGCCCAGGTGATTCAATTACGATTGGTTCACTAGATACCGGTCTTGGAAATGATACTGTAATTCTCTCCAGTAATGATGCTGTTAGCGTGGGAAGTGTATACACATCAGGAAGTGTTGAAATTAATGGTAGTACCATTTCTGTCGCTGATGGGGGAAGTATATCGGGTAGTATCGATTCAGGTGGCAACTTCATTGGAACTAACATCATTAATAATCCTCCTATAATAATAGTTGGACCTGTTGAGCCACTTGATACTTATCTTGGAGAATTTGAAATAGCAGAAGATACGGCAGTGGAGTCGGTTATTACTAAACTATCTGTACATAATATATTTGATGCTGTCGATACTGTTTTTACCATTACAAATGGCAACGATAATGGTGATTTTAAAATAGATAATATTAGCAGAGAACTTTCTTTGTTGAAGAGCCTGGATTATGAAAGTAAAAATCGTTACGAGCTGACAATTGATGTTGATAATGGTAATGGATTAATTGTTCCATATACGTTGAGTATTATTGTTAGCGATGTCGATGAAAGTGGTGGAGGTTGTACGCTTAATTCAAATGCTTCTTTTGATCCATTATTTCCATTTATGTTGCTTCTAGCGATAATTTATTTATTGCGAAGACATTATTTGCATGTGGAGAGATAAATTATTTTATTTTTTAATGTTACCAGGTCCGGTTGTCTGGGCCTTTCTTTTTCTTTTAATTCCACTTACAAATGATTTACAGTGGCCCTTCAATCAGCCGGTTAATTTCTTAGTAGTTGTACTGGCTTATCCGGTTGTAGAAGAAATTATTTTCCGCGGTATGTTACAAGATTATTTCAATCATATATTTAGTAGTAAAAAAATTGGTCAGTTAAGTTATTCTAATATGTTGACAAGTGTTATATTCAGTGTATTACATATGTTGTTTCATCCCGTACATTGGGCATTGTTGGTAATATTCCCGTCACTAATTTTTGGTTATTCAAAAGAACAATATTTAACTCTTAAAGCACCTATATTCCTGCATACATTTTATAACATCGGATTTTACTGGTTGTTTTGGCAGAAAGGGGGTGGTGGGATATAGTCAATTCAGATTTTCATCATTTTCAACGACGTTGGGTGAAACGTTTCCCTGCTGATGTGGAGTAAAAATTACGTTTAATCAATGCGCAGAAATTTTTTGCCATTAATGGCCGTGATTCATTGTTTTGTTTGCTAAATAATAGTAATAATAGGGGGGTTGCCAATTATCCAGAACCACTTCGTGTTTATTTTTTTAATGAAAATACAGGTAAATGATATGAAGATTAAAATTCACAAGCATAAAAATCATTACGTTATTCATATGGCATTATTTTTTATGGTTACGTTGTTGGCTGGCTGTAGCACAATTAATGTAGGTCGTGATTTTGATATGCAAGCTTTTGAAAGCATAGCTAAAGTCGGTAAAACTACAAAAGCACAGGTACGGAATAAAATGGGTAGCCCAAAAAATACGGGTATTTCAATAAGCCGGGACGGTGAACGTATGGTTGAGTGGCTCTATTTTTATGCTTCAGGTAAGTTACCAGGAATGGAAGATGCGAAGTTAAAAATTCTTCAAATTCGTTTCGACAAGGATGATATTTTACGAAGCTATAATTGGACTAATTGATTAATAATATTTGAAATTGTTGAAAAAAGAGAAGAAGGGAATAATATATTCTCTATTTTAAAATTTATAATATGTTATTCAGCACGGAAATAATAGCGATACTTTTTTACTAATGCATTTTGTGTATTTTGCTGCTTTCTTCTGCTTCTCGCCAGAGTTCAAGCTTTTGCATGGCTACGCCACAATATTCAAATGGTTTACCCATGGGATAAAAATCTCGATACGAAAAGAAATCCAGAGTATCAATTGGTGCATTTAACCAGACGCGTTCGAGCTTTAAAGTTTTAGCAATATGCATGAGATAGTCAACAATGACATGTGCAACTGAATTAGTTTCACGCCAATCTTTTAGAATGGCAATTCTGCCAATATGCCCGTCATTGTGAATGCTGCCAGTACCAACAGGTTGCCCCGTTACATCGTTGTAAGCAATAATATGATAGCGCTCATCATCGTCTTTGTGCCGCAGAAAGTTCAGAGGCAAATTTTGCTCATCCATAAATACTTTCTTACGCATTCGGGTTATTTCAGGTTTTGATTGTTCCCATTTACTTAGGTAAAAAGTGAGCTGATAAAGCGACATAATAAAAACCTCAATTATGGATTGAGCAATAATCACAGCTTAAGTATGGCATATAAAATGTGTGCCATATGTGTTTTTATTTTAAATAATGCGGCCAGCTTATATTGACTGCTCAAGAATGATATTTTGAAACAGGGTTGATTAACTCAGGTAAATCACAGGTTAGAGCCTTAATGCGAAGTACGCTTTATTTGATCATAAGGTAAACAATTATGAAAATACATAATGTATTATTTTCTTTTTTTATTTTACTGGTTGTTTCATCTTGTTCAAACAGTAATGTTGTCGATAAAAGTATTTCTGATATAAATGAGCGGCTGGATCATTATTTAGAACTCGAGTTGCAGGATAATCAATTTCCCGGTATTCAGTACGTTGTATTTGATAAAGATAAAATTCTTTATGAGTATGCTGGTGGTTATGCAAAAGTAGAAGCCAGGGAAAAAATGAGTTCGAATAGTCTTTTGAATGTTTTTTCTACAACAAAAGTTATTACAGCAATTGCACTGTTACAGCTTGCCCAGGAGGGTAAAATTGAACTATCGGACAAAGTAGTAAAATATTTTCCTCAGCTGCCATATAAAGATGTGACCATTATGCAGGTGTTGAGTCATTCATCCGGTATTACAAATGCGCTTTTGGGTAACTTTTATATACATTGGGCAGAAGAACATAATGACTATGATAGAGATGCTAATTTACTTTCAGTATTAAAAGAAAACACAGATTTAAACTTTGAGCCAGGTAAAGAAATTGGATATACAAACATGGGTTACGCCATCCTTGGTAAAGTAATAGAAAATGTTTCAGGTCTTAAATATGAAGAGTATGTTGCTAAAAATATATTTAACAGACTTAATCTGGACAAAGATAAAATTAATTTTGGTAGTCAGGAACAAAACAAATCAGCACTCCCGTATTTTAAACGTTATTCACCCGTTTATAACTTTATGACATTATTCCTGGAGGGAAGTAAGACAAAAGCAGAAGGTGAATGGAGATCTCTTCATGGCCCATTTTATTTTAACCACCCGTCGCATGGTGGGATTATGGCCAGTGCAAAAGAGTATGCAAAAATATTTATGGATTTAATGAGGAATGAAGAATCTGTTTTATTATCATTAGAATATATTAAACAGATGTTTACTATGCAGAGTCATTATAAAGATACCTCTATTGCAATTAGCTGGTTTATGGGTGAGGTAAAAGACACACCTTATTTTTACCATCAGGGTAGCGGGATGGGTTATATCGCAGAGGTGAGGATATATCCAGAAGAAAATATCGGTTCTATTATATTAATGAATCGAACTGAATTTGATGCGTTATCAAAGTTAAATATCCTGGACGCTGAATATATTTCGTATTTACATAAAAAAGTGAAACAAGATGATTAAGCAAGCATAAGTAGTTTTGGTGGGACTTTTAAAAGGAAATATTAATGCCTCATATTATTGTTGAATACGCTGAACAACTCGCTGATGATGTGAAGATCGATAGCATTTTACAATCTATCCATCATTCTATTTCAGATAGTGCTTTGTTTAAGTCCAATCAAATCAAGAGCCGCGCATACCCCTTTAAGGACTTCACAAATTCAGGCGGAAGAGAACCTTATATTCATATTCAGGCACGTATCAAATCTGGAAGGGATGCCGATAATAAAAAGCGACTTGGCCAGGTGATTTTGGCGGGGCTAAGTTCATTGAATATTTCAGCCTCGGTTATCACCGTTGAAATTATTGACATGGATCGTGAATCATATGGAAAGTATGTTCCATAATTATATTTTATATAAAAATCACTCCGTTTATTTAGTATGTATCTCAGCTTATTGCCTATACTTAACAATAAAAACAGGAACCTTGTGCTAGCCAATATGGTGTCTGTATGCAGAATACTTTAACGCTCGGTGAGCGTGTTGTCTTTACAAGCAACTAATGCAGTTACAAGTATAACAGTAAAGAATAATATGCTTATATAGCTCATCTTATACTCCTTTTTTCCTGTTGTTTTGCAAATCTGGTGAAATCAGAATAAACAAGATGCCAATAAAAGTTATTAAGAAGTTATTAAATATGTGGTTCGAAAAGGGGAAATATACTTTTGAGTTAAAATAGTCAAAGCAAATGTAGCCAGATACTCATTATTTCTAAAACAAGACAAATCTTGCTCTTTTACTGCTTTAGCCCAGTCAAATTTGCCAAATATAAGCGTTACAATCAAATCTGTGACAGAGTTCCACTTTAAAAAATATTTTTAAAGTTTTCTTTATTAGCGACGATACATTCTAGGTAACACCCTTAAATGTATATCTGAAGGAGTAATAATTGTGCGTAAATCTGTCTATGGCCCCACTGTTGGTTCACATCTTGGAAAACCCATTTTTCAAACAATTGAAAGTGACGGCATAAAATATAATTTTGAACGCATGGCTGAATGCGACAGTGACGGTTGTCCGTTACAACAATTAGCCACTAACGAAGTGCTGTTTAATCCCGGCTTGATTTACAAAAAAGTCTCTTAAGTTCCTATAAAACAGTCTTGTTTACAGTTTTAAAGCAATTAACCCGCTATTTATAAAAATAATTGGTGTCGAGACCATTTATTTTTATAAATCTGCAAGGCTGGTTCTAACCTTTTACAAGTCAACCAAGGGTGTGCTTATTTGATATTTATTTGTTAAATAACCGAGTACATCATTTTGTTTTCCCTTAAAAACAACACGATCCTGTTTTTTGCTCAGTTGGTAATCATACATAGGGTCATAATAATCAATTAATAATACTTTAATCCATTCTTTATGGGATTCGGTGTTGCCCGCTATTTGTTGTTGAATAGCGTTATTTAATAGTGATTTCAATTCTTTATGACGCAGACCACCCAGTCGGCGCTGAATTTTATCTATGGAATCCAGTAATTGTTTAGTCCAAATCTGGAAGCCTTGTTGTTCACCATAAAATGATTGATGTTCTGCCAGGGCTTCGATTATATATTCCTGGAAGGTGATATTGATGCGTTCTTCTACACTGGCTTCCAGCAGAACAATTGGAGCTTGTTTCATTTTTTTGACCAGGTTTTCTGGTAGCCTGCGAGAGCCAATATTGCTGCCTTCATCTTCGAGCACAATTTGTTTATGACCTTGCTCGAGCAGTTTAAGTAGTTCTATGGATAAGGCATTTTCAATATCAATTTGTGATGGCTGTGGTGTGACATGTTTGCCAAATACCGAGCCGCGATGGTGATAGAGTCCTTCAAGATCAATCTGCTGGTTTAGTTTTTTTAAGAGAAGTGTTTTTCCTATTCCTGTTCGTCCGCTTAGTATGACTGGCTGCAGATACTGTAATGATTTTTCGAGTTCATCGATTAAAAAACGACGCATGGCTTTGTAGCCGCCCTTTATCCTCGGGTAAATGATGCCTGTTTTTTCGTAAATCCATTGCTGTGATATTTTTGAACGCATACCGCCACGAAAACAATAGAGTACGCCCTGGGGATGTTGTTCGATAAAATGCGCCCAGTGATTTATCCGTTCTGCCTTTATTTCTCCCTGTACCAGTTCGTGGCCAAGCTTAATGGCCTCATCCTGACCGGCGTTTTTGTAACGTATGCCAATATCAGTACGTTCCTGGTCATTCATTAATGGGATATTTTCTGTGAATGGAAACGCACCCTGATTAAATTCTAGCGGGGCGCGTACATCGAGTAAGGGGGTATTATTTAAAAATAAGGAACGGTAATCATTTATTTCCGGAAGTTCCATTTTTAAACGAGCTCCATTATTATTGTGGTTACCATTGCTTTAGACTATTTTTATTAGTGTTGATGTGGAGTCAGGTGCTTCGAGTAACTCACCTAAGGGTTGTAGATCTAAATCAAATGTTTGCGCGAATTTTATAAAATCTGCTGTATGATTTTTTGTAACCGCCACTAATAATCCACCAGAGGTTTGTGGGTCACAAAGTATTTTTTTCTGTAAGTCAGTCATGTCACTTAAGTGGTGTCCATAGCTGTCAAAATTACGTTGTGCTCCACCCGGAGAACAGCCTAATGAAATATAATTTTCAACTTCGGGTAATTTAGGTACAGCCTGATAATCTACCACGGCATGCAAGTCACTACCTTCACAAATTTCTATAAGATGACCCATTAAGCCGAAGCCTGTTACATCCGTCATAGCCGTGACATAAGGTAGTTTAGCGAATTCAGCACCTGGCTTATTTAATTGCAGCATGGTTTCAATGGCAATGCGAGAATGTTCATCTTTAAGACATTTATTTTTCCCAGCGGTGGTTAATATACCGATGCCCAGGGGTTTGGTAAGAAATAAGTCACAATTAGCGCTTGCCTGGCTGTTGCGTTTTACATGTGCATTTTCTACCTGACCTGTTACAGCCAGACCAAAGATAGGTTCGGGAGCATCGATAGAGTGTCCACCAGCTAATGCAATACCCGCCAGTTTGCAGGCATGGCGTCCACCTTCAATGACTTGTGCAGCGATTTCGGGACTCAGTTTTTTTATAGGCCAGCCAAAGATGGCGATGGCCATTAAGGGGCTCCCTCCCATTGCGTAAATATCACTAATTGCATTGGTGGCCGCGATTTGTCCAAACTCAAAGGGGTCGTCGACTATGGGCATGAAAAAATCAGTGGTGCTGACAACTGAAGAGCCATTACCTAAATCATATACAGCGGCATCATCCCTGGTTTCATTACCCACCAGTAAACGTGGATCATGAAAAGGCGTGCTGGAGGTTTTAAGAATTTCTTCCAGTACACCGGGGGCGATTTTGCAGCCGCAACCTGCGCCATGACTGTATTCAGTCAGTTTTACTTGAGACATAATTTTATCTATCTTAATTTTTAAAGACATCCAGTATACCTCTATTTTTATAGTTTTAAGGGGGTAATGTAATTTACTTTATATTGAATTTTGTTCCTCTAATACGGTATGCTTGTTTAAAAGAAAAGGTATTATTGCTGTTACATTTTAATTTAATAACAACATATCAATAAGGAAGCATCATGCAAGGATACAAAGCTATTATTATAGGTGAAAACTTTAAATTTTTAATCGACGAAGAAACTCAGTATCTCGACTTTATACGTACAGTCTACGTTGATGCGAGCGATGACAAAACCGCGCAAGAGTCGGCTCTCGCTATTGTGCGAAATGATCTGCATGCACAGTCCTTACTTGATGAGAGTAGCGAGCAGACAATTAGCCTCGATGTTCTGCAAACAGTTGATATTCAGCCCAATAAACAGGAACAGGATGATTTTATCTGGAGTTTTACTGATCTGGATGATTTTGAATATATTTAATCGTTATAACACCTTTCTTTGTTATACAAAAAATGCCTCGGTTTAACCGAGGCATTTTATTAATGGGGATATCATTAATTTTAGTCCGTTATAATAAATTAATGATTAAATGGTAACTATTGTTTAGCAAGATTGGAAAAGCCATATTCTCGCTATCACCTTCTGTTCTTTGTTATTGTATTTACTCATGACTAAAATCAAAACGAATACATCAGCCGAATACGCCAGACGTATTAACAAGGCCCTCGACTTTATTAATGAACATCTTGATCAAACGATACAGCTTGAAGATGTTTCCAGAGCCAGCCATTTTTCGGCTTATCATTTTCACCGCATTTTTCATGCCCTGGTAGGTGAAACAGTTAATGATTATGTCACTCGTAAAAGAATGGAGAAGGCTGCCAGCCGGCTGCTTTATAAACCAGCATTGAGTGTGACGGCTGTTGCAGAGGAGGGCGGTTACTCATCAAGTGCAAATTTTTCCAAAGCTTTTAAATTATATTTTGGTTTGAGTCCTACCGAGTTACGTAATGGTAAATTTAATAAAAACAGCAAGAATGGAAAACTTTATCGCAAGTATGGAAAGGCCTTTAATCCGCAAGAATTGTATTCTCAGTTTGTCACACAATCCGAGGTGTTCGCCACGGACAAACTAGAGGAAATGTTAATGAAGGTTAAAGTAGAAGATAAACAGGAAAAGCAGATCGCTTTTCTGACAGCACCAAAAGGGTATGAACTGGATTCGATTTTTACTACCTGGGATAAGATTGTTAACTGGGCTAAGGTTAAAGGAATTAAATGCAGCACTCAGACACGGTTTGCCATTTGTCATGACAACCCGGGGATTACCCCTGAAGATAAATGTCGCTATGACGCTGCTATTGAAATTAGCCCGGAGGTTGAGGTTGTCTCTCCTTACAACAAATCAGTTATTCCATCAGGTAAATATGCTATTGCTTATTACAAGGATGATGCAGATAAAATTAGTAACTTTATGACTGAGCTTTGTTCACACTGGTTTCCTGATAGTGGCTATGAACCTGATGATTTTCCGCCGATTTTTAATTATTTAAATGACTCAAGGCAGGATGGTTATGTGGAAATGGACGTGTATATTAAGATAAAAGAGTTAGAGTTAAGTTGACGACTAGTTAAGCAGGATTGTTTTAAGGGGAGGGGTAAAGGATAAAGACCCCTCCCTTTGTTTGTTATATTTTTTTAATGCTTGCCTTGTTTTTTATCAGAAATTTTGTGAACTGTTTCTCAATACCTGGTTGTGAAATAAAACTACTCCGCAATATATGAATTTGTTACTAACAAAATATACAAATGAACAGTACAGTTTGTAGCAGGAACTCACGCTTTAAAAAATAAACTTTAAACATAGCTATGAGGCATCCTTAACAGTGATGATGTCTATTGGCTTGTTTTGACGTTGGAAAAAACAAAGGGCAATGAATGAATCTTCAAAGGCGACAGCAAACATTAATCGGATGTGTATTCACGTTTGTGCTGGCGTTATTTGTCGCTGGCTGTGGAGGCGGTGGTGATTCAACTTCCGGCGGATCAGCACCAGCAGGTACAATATTAGTGCAGGCAGATGCTGGTGATATTGTTGCAGTCAGAGTGAATCAAACCGCAATCCTGGATGGCAGCGCCTCGAGCACAACATTGTCTGGTTCACTGACCTTTGAGTGGTCTTTTATATCTAAACCTGATACCAGTAATGCAGTGTTGCAAAATGCGACATCGGTCAATCCTGATTTCATTCCTGATGTAGAGGGAACCTACCGGGTGCAACTGGTGGTTAGTGCCGGTGGTATTTCCAGTGAGCGAGCCATCGCATTAGTCGAAGCCAGCATAAGTGGAAATTTTACCGGCTTACGTGTTCATACAAGTTTTCCATCGCAATGTGCAGATTGTCATGACGGACGATTTGCGCAAGGTGACGGTCCGATTGATCCTGTTCCACCTAAATCGGGTTCACATACTGCTACCACTAATATGTGCGAGGCCTGCCACACCACTTTTGGATTCAATATTATTCGTTTTGTTGATCACGCTGAAGTTTTTGGCGATTGCAGTAACTGTCATAATGGCGTTGATGCCGTCGGTAAATCTGAATTTCATGTCAAGACAAGTGGTGAATGTAATGACTGCCACAAAACCACCAGCTTTTTACAGTTAGATGCTAACGGCAACTACGATCATACGGGTATTTCAAGTGGTTGTGTCAGGTGTCATAACGGGACCGCAGCGATAGGGCTTAATCACAATCCCGATACCTTTACAAAATCAAACAACGATTGCTCATACTGTCATACTACAACTACTTTTAAAGGTGCTTACCCTGATCACAACAACATTACAGCTCGATGTGATAGTTGTCACAATGGCACTGATGCGAAAGGGATTAAAACAGGTCATCCTGTCATGTCTGTTGATTGCGGAACATGCCATTCCGTTAAGAAATTTAGTATGGGGGGCGTTTTTAATCACCGTATTGATGCTGCTGTTCAATCGTGCGCCTCATGCCATAATGATAATAATAGTATAAATGCACGTGGCAAGTTAGCCATAGCGAATCATGTATCAACAACAGCTGATTGTGGTGTATGTCACGGTGTTGGTGGTGGTAATTTCGCCCTCGGTATTCTTGATCATTCTGATCCTACAGTGCTGGCTCAAACATGTGACTCTTGTCATGGTGTAACCGCTAAAGGTAAGTCGGTTAATCACATGCCAACTATTTTAGATTGTGCCTCTTGCCATACCACCGGTAACTTTGCTACGGGTGTTTTTGATCACGATCCGGCTGTTGTTGATCCTGTTACTTGTTCCAGTTGCCACGATGGTGTGATCACAGCAAGTAAGGGCTCGAACCATATACCTACAACCGCTGATTGCCGTGATTGCCATAGCACCAATACCTTTACGGGAGTCATTTTTGATCATGGCACGATTACTACCGGTTGCGCGACTTGTCATGATGGAAAAATAAGTACAGGAAAGACTCTTAACCATATGCCAACTGTTCAGGACTGTTCTGATTGTCACGGTGCCAGCATTGCCACCTTTACTGATTTTAAAGGGGGGGTATTTGACCACCTGGCAGGTGTTAGTAATAATTGTGCGACTTGTCATGATGGCGTTATCGCCCTGGACAAGAAAGTGAATCATATCCCTTCACAGAAAGAATGCAGTCAATGTCATGCTGATACTACTGTTCCCGGTGGTTTTGCAATATCAACCTTTATAACTGATGTTCACCCATCTCTTTCGAATGGTTGTGAAGGTTGTCATACGAGTAAGTTTTTTCCAGTACCTAAAACTCCTGTTGTTATTAAACAAACCGGTCACTTGCCGACGAATCAGGATTGTCATTTTTGCCATACCAACGTTAAGTTTACTCCGCAGATTTTTACTCATAAAAATATATCCGGTAATTGTGCCTCGTGCCATGATGGTAACTATGTGACTCCGGCTGGAGCATTAGGAAAGGCTTCTGATCCTACACCTCCTCATCCTGATACGACCGCTGATTGTGGTGTATGCCATGGTATTGGCGCTAACTTTACTGATGGGATTTTTGATCACACCGGTACAGTTGATAATTGTTCGTCATGTCATGGTGATGGCCAGGCAGGAGCAACGACTAAAAAGCATCTGACACATGTCTCAACTGTTCAGGATTGCAGTGTATGTCATGTACCGGGAACATTTACAACAGCGGTATTTAATCATATAGGTATCGTAAATAACTGTGCATCTTGTCATGATGGATCTGTAGCAACAGCAACTGTTAAGTCAACAAATCATCTTGCCACAGCAGATGATTGTTCTGTTTGTCATAACACCACCGCATTTGCTGGTGCTAAATATGATCACACGGCTATCGTTAATAATTGTGCTTCATGTCACGATGGAAATATCGCATTGGGTAAGGATGGTAATCATGTACCAACCAGTGAAGATTGCAGTGTTTGTCATAAAACGACGGGCTTTATACCGGGTACTTTTGATCACACGGGTATCGTCGATAACTGTCAATCCTGTCATGACGGTTTCCTGGCTAAAGGAAAACCAACGACGGGCCATGTTGTGACGAGTCAGGATTGTGGTGCCTGTCATACCACCCGTGGTTTCATTCCTGCTACATTTGATCATAGTACTGTGTCTGTGAATACACGATGCGATTCCTGTCATGGTGTTACCTCGACGGGTAAGGATGCAAAGACTAATCCTGCTCACATAGCTACTAGCCTGGATTGCCGTAGTTGCCATACTACCGCCACCTTTGTTGGTGGTACATGGACTCATGATGCCAGTAGTGCAGGTACATGCGACAGTTGTCACAATGATGTTGGTGGCGGTGCAACACCTAAGCCGACAACAGGTCATATTTCCACTAACCTGCAATGCGACGCATGTCATACAACAACCGCCTGGGCACTGACTAATTTTGTTCATGATCCCAATGGTAATTATCCCGGTGATCATAGACGGAATCTGGTGTGTAGCTCATGTCACGGAAATATTGTGACCACTCCGTTTGTATATCCTTCGTCACAATATCAGCCTTTCTGTGCTGCTTGTCATGAAGGTGATTTCAAACGTAAAGGGGATCACGTTGGTGGCGAAAACGGCACCCTTGAACAAAACAAGGATTGTAGTGGTGGTGGCAGGGGCTGTCATAAAGTCAGTGATAATGGTTTTTAATTAACGAAATAACCGGAGCCATAAGATACTCCAAAGTAACATTTCAAGTGGGCGGAGTGATTTATTCTTAATCGCTTCGCCCCTTTTTTATAATGTAAGTTATGAAATATACCCCGTCCTAGCTAGTAATCCCTTTTATTTATGTTAGTATAAGTTCAAATCCCCCCTAATTTTAAGAAAGTAATTGATTAAGCTGGTGACAAAAAACCTGCTTTTATATATCAAGTAAATAAAAATTTGTTCTCTGACATGCTTTTTAAAAAAACAGCATAATATACTAAATTTTATTATGATATTTATAATAAGAGAGGGTTTATGAACAATAATCATGATGAGCAACTCATCTTTGTTACAAAAAAAAATCATAATAATAATTTCTGTCGATTAATTTACATCGGACTACTGTTAAGCGTAACGGTACAATTAGCAAACGCATATACATACAGGCATAAAAAAAATAATACCACTGTGTATATTTCAACAGGACAGACTAATGTTAAGGCTAATGAGCTCGTCTACTGTCAGCCAATAAGTGGGTGTCCAGTCGACCATAAACTAAGTCAACTTATTTGGGATACTCGAAATACAACAGTGTTAGTTGCTGGACTAAATGCACCTTTAGGCAAAAGTTATAACCTGAATATTGAAGGAAAATTTGGAATCACTGAAGGTGAGAGTGTAATGGATGATTATGACTGGCAATATATTGGCCTTGACTGGTCAGACTGGTCACATCACGAAGACACCACTCTTACCGAATCTACGAGCGTTGATATAAATCTGGATATTAATCTATATGGTAATAAGAAAAGCAAATTGTCACTAATTGTTGGTTACAAAAATGAGTCCTGGGCTTGGGAGAGTCGTGGAGGTACTTATATTTACTCTACTATTCCGACCGATTATAGAGATTTAAGTGGATCCTTTACGCCTGGGGAGCTAGGAATTAGCTATGAACAACGTTTCGCCATGCCTTATCTTGGATTTAAATTTCAAACCAGGGTTAATAAGTGGAAATTTAATATTCAGTACGACTATAGTAACCAGGTAGAGGTGTCGGCAACTGATCATCATCATCTGCGTAATCTTATTTTTGAAGATTATTATGAGAAAGGTACGATGAGCGCTTATAAAGTTGGCGTAGGATATCAAATCATTAAGAATTTCGATGTATATTTCAGATATGATGCTCAGTTATATGAAGAAGTTAGGGGTAATACTACTTACATAGATTCCAACACAGGTGTGATTATAGGTAATTGCGTAAATTGTGCCGGAGCTGATAATTCAGCCAATACCTGGACCATTGGTATGTCATACGTCTACTAGCAAAATTTATAATTCATGATAAAAAAAAGAAATAAATCTATTTTCATAAAATTTTACTTGTAAAAATAATCCTGCCTATTGTTATTAATAATGTTGGTGTCATCAGCTAGTCTGGTTCCTGACATCAATTTATCGTTAAGTTACATCTTATGTCTATGTGGCATTGCCTGACAGAGCATCATTTTCACTGCATTATCCTTTAAGCCACACAATAATATTCTATATTTATTACACCGATTCTGGTTATTTAATAGTGACTATTTGTTAACTTGATTAACCGTCATTAATCGTAACAGCAGAAATAATTAAGTATAATTAGACCATGAAAAAAGAAATTGAATTACTGGCACCCGGTGGAGATGTTGATTCTATAAAAGCAGCCATTCTAGCGGGGGCAAATGCCATTTATTGTGGTCTTGATAAATTTAATGCCAGAAGCCAGGCAAAAAATATAAGCCTTGAAGAACTGAAAGGAATTCTAAGGTTTGCTCACAAGAATGATTGTGAAGTTTTTTTAACCCTGAATATCATTATTGTAGAAAGAGAAATCCCCGCCCTGATTGGCTTGCTAAATAAATTAGTTAATACCTCACTTGATGGAATAATTATTCAGGATTTAGGTGTGTTTTATCTGATCAATAAATATTTTCCAACACTTAAAATTCATGCTTCTACACAGATGACAACTCATAATGAAGGGCAAATAAAGTTTTTAAGTAAACTGAATACAAACCGGGTTAATTTATCAAGAGAACTCAATATTAGTGAGATAAGCGCATTAACCTCTGTTGCTCACAAAGACAATGTATTAACTGAAGTATTTGTTCATGGCTCCAATTGTATTTCATTTTCCGGACTTTGTTATATGAGCTCAGTTACCGGTGGTAATTCAGGCAACCGTGGCCAATGTAGCCAACCTTGTCGAGATGAATATTTAACAACAGCGGAAGGCAAAAATTTCCCTCTAAACATAAAAGATAATTCAGCATTTTCTGATTTAAAAATACTCGCTGATGCCGGAGTCGACTCAATAAAAATTGAAGGAAGAATAAAAAAATATCACTACGTTTACACAGTGGTTGAGACATGGAGAAAACAACTGCAGAGTTATTATGAACAAAATATAATAAATCGCAATAACAGTGAACTACGTAAGGTATTTAATCGTGATTTTTCAAATTCATTTTTAAAGGGTGATGTTAGCAGAAATGTATTTATTGATAATCCTCGGGATAATTCGGCTATACATCTTTCGAAAAACTGGGGCAATCCAACAGATGAGAATATAACAAAAGCTAAAAAAGTACTTTTTGAACAGAAGTCAGATATCATATCTAATGTTAAAGACAGGATTGAAAAATTAAGCATTGAAAAAGCACCGTTAACCATTACTCTTTCAGGAGAGTTGGGTGAGCCTTTAAACGTTTCAGTTTATACGCCTGAAACATCATTCGTTGTGTTTTCAGATATACATCTTATAAATATCGATAAAAGTAAAAGCAGCTCGGCTGGTATCGATAAGGAATTAATCTTAAAAAGATTCAAAGCTTTAGATGATACAGAATATTTCATTGATAAATTAGATTTAAACAGTTTAAATAGTGAGTTATTTATCCCTTATAAAGAACTTACTTTAATAAAAGATAAAATTTTATTTATATTGAATGGTTCAAAAGAGATTGTTAAGCACGTCGTTGTTCCCATGCTGGAAAAGATGGAGGATGAAGAGATTATTCCTTCACTGTCTATATTAATTTCTTCTGAAAAAGATTTACACCTTTGTGATGAAACTTCAGCCGAGATATATTTTCAGTTCTCTAATAGTTTTAAAAACAATCTATCTGAATTTACTGATCTCTTTACAAGTAATAGAAATTTAATCCCCTGGTTTCCTGCTGTATTAATCGGAGAAAATTACAGTGCGGCAATGGAGTTTCTTCAACGGGTGAAACCTGCACGCATTGTTACCAACAATACGGGTATAGCTTATGCTGCCTGTGAAAAAGGAATCCCCTGGGTAGCGGGACCTTATATGAACCTGGTGAATTCGTTCAGCCTGTTATGTTTAAAGGAAAACTTTAACTGTAGTGGTGCTTTTCTCTCAAATGAGATAAATCAAAGTCAGATCAGGAAAATAACAAAACCTGATAATTTTAAGTTAAGTTATAGTATTTCTCATCCAATTGTATTGATGACAACCATAGCATGTATGTTTCATCAGGTTACCGGATGTAAAAAAAATATAGTTGATGATAAATGCATTCAACGATGTAAGAAATCTTCTTCCATAACAAATTTAAAAGATATTACTTATTTTATTGATAAAGAAAAAGGTGAATATCATACTGTTTATAATGAGACTGATTTTTTAAATACAGATATTGTTACAGATATTCCAGATCTCTTTTCCAGTTTTTTAATTGATTTACGAAATATTAAAACAAATACAAAATATGAGATGGACAAGTCACAAATAGTTAAAATCTTTGAAAATCATCTTATTGGGAACCCCGATTCAGTTAATGAGCTTAGATCAAATATTCACCCCTCAACAAATACTCAATATAGAAGAGGTATCTAAAGAATTATGGAATCAGAGACTTATACAAAAAATCAGATATTTTTGTATTGTCTCAACTATACCTGATACTTCAATTCTTCCACTAGCTTTTTTCACTTTTCTACAAGGGGGGGGGGATTTTCAGTGATTTAATAATCAAATAACCTTACAAAATATCTAAATTTTGTAAATAAATGGCCGATATATCAGTGTAGTCAGTTGTTTATGAGGGTGTGAATAAATGCGTAGTTCAAAGAAGTACTTCTTATATTTTGTCTATATTTCATTATACGTTGCGGCTAGTGCAAATGCAGTTGCTACTGAAAAGAAAATGGATACTCCAGCAAATATACCCGGGACAACAAAAATAGATGCTGAGGATGTATTTACCCTGGTAGAAAAATTTCCGGAACTATTAATTATTGATGCTCGTATTCGAGTTGACCGTTTTCAAGGTTATCTCGAAGGGTCGATTAGTCTTCCTGATGTTGAAACCAATTGTGCAAGTCTGGGAAAAGTGATTTCGAGTAAAAATTCTCCAGTTATTTTTTATTGCAATGGTGCAAAGTGTGGTCGGAGCGGAAATTCATCTAAAGTCGCGACTAAGTGTGGCTATAAAAATATTTATTGGTTTCGTGGAGGCTTTGAAGAATGGAAATTAAAGAATCTCCCGTTTATAAAAAAGTAAACTTATGAAATTACCTGTTTTTTCAATTCGTACTATATTAGGCTTCATCATTAGCTTGATGGGTCTGCTTGCACTTGTCCTCGCCTTGCTGAGTGGTTCCATTCATCGAGATTTAGTTTTAAATAATCAGAAAATAATGATGCAAGAGATGATAAGCATTGCAGTAAATGAACGGCTAAAAGATTTGAAGGATGTCTCTCGGGATCTTGGCCTTGCATTACAAAGTACAGCGGCTTTTCAAAAAGCATTAAAAATTAATGATAAGCAATCTTTAATAAACTTGTTTAATAATCAATTTAATCAATACTTTGTAACGGCTGGAGTAATTAATCTTGAACAACTTGTGTTGCTGGATAAAAATTTTTCTATGATGCTTGAATCAACTGATGGTTCTGTTTTTTATAAAAGCCAGAAAAATACATTCTGCCCAAAATTAGTAAAAAGGGCACGTTTACGCACAGGCTCACAACGTATGGAAATTATACAGGATTTATGTCTGTATAATAATAAACCTATTAATGTCGTTGTTGTACCAGTTGGAGGTCTCAGATTAAAGGGATATATTATTATTGTAACGGATCCTTCTCATAATCTGGCAGCTTTAGAAACTAATTTAGGTATGCCTCTGAAGTTATACTTGAAAAATGATAAAACAATTTTTCAATCTTTAAAATGGCCTGTTGATGAGAATCGTTCATTAATATCAAAATACCCTTTGAAAACATCATCGGGTTTACATATATTGTCGATTTCAACGGCGCAGAATATAAGTAAACTTTCAAAATCATTGCAGCAAGCTCGATTAAAAGTATTACTTGTTACAGGCATTGGCACATTATTTATTATTGGGCTTAGTATCTTTATTATGCGTAGAACTTTTATAACTCCACTAAGGAAACTTACTTATAAATTACGTCATTTTGATAGCCGTCATCCGGATATGGTTGAGCAACTTGATGTATCAGGAACTAAAGAGATTCATGAGATTTGTGAAGGTTTTAATGATATGTCCAGTGCGCAGTATAAGGCGCAAAAATCAGACCAACAAAAATCCAAGTTTTTAGCTAATATGAGCCATGAAATTCGCACCCCACTTACAGCAATTATCGGGTTTTCCGAGATGCTTTATCAAAACGGTAAAACAAAAGATTGGAAGTTGTTTCTGGAAAGCATCATTCGAAATGGAAAACATTTGCATCAGTTAATTAATGATATTCTTGATGTATCAAAAATCGAAGCTAATCAATTATCTATTGAAGAAATTAGTGTTCCAGTTTGTAACTTATCTTTAGAGATTGATTCTTTAATGGGTAAAAAAGCCAGGGATAAAGGTTTGAAATTTGAAGTAACTTTTAACTTCCCTATACCTGAATTAATAACTACCGATCCTACACGACTTAAACAAATTTTATTGAACCTCTGTAGTAATGCTATTAAGTTCACCGAAGTTGGAAGTGTTGGTTTAGACGTGAGTTATGATAGTAAAACCAATGATATGAAATTTTTAGTGAAAGACAGTGGCATAGGAATGAGTTCTGAACATATGTCAGCTTTATTTAAACCTTTTAAACAAGCTGATTTATCGACAACAAGGAAATATGGTGGTACAGGTCTTGGCCTCTATATTTCAAAACAGTTATCTGAAAAATTGGGTGGTCACCTGAAAGTTACAAGCATGCTCAATGTTGGTAGTCTTTTTGAGGTAACTGTCCCAGCTGGAGAAACTGGAGAGTATTGGATTAATTCAGAAGATGACACTTCATTGTTCGCTAATGATAATGAAATAACCATCCCGAAACTCGAGGGAAAAATTCTACTTGCTGAAGATGATTTGGATAATCAAAAACTCATTACACTATATATTGAAAATACAGGGGCAGGGGTTGAAATTGTAGGTAACGGTAAATTAGCAGTAGAAAAAGGCAAAACTGAAAGTTTCGATCTCATTTTAATGGATATGCAAATGCCCGAGATGGGGGGCATAGAAGCTATTGAAAAATTACGCGAAGCAAACTGCACTACGCCAATAGCTACATTAACAGCAAACGCCATGAAAGAAGATACACTGAAATCTAAAGGAGCCGGTGCAAATGGCTTTATCACTAAACCTATAGATCAAAAAGAATTTTATTCCATACTAAAAAAATATCTTAGTGACACAGATAAATAAGAATATATTCATATAAATAGTAATTGTTCGAGAACATTGCTTGTTTTCTACATCTGATTTAATGTCTTTAAGCCGTTATAACCAAAGGTTTATCTGTTATATTGAGGTAGACTATACTAATAATACCCCGTTCAAGTAATCAAGGAAGGAAACCGGTGAAAGCGACTGTGTATACAAAATATGGTTCACCGGATGTTTGTAGTGGTCAAGTTTTTTTGGCCACAGTTTTGTATTCATTCCAGTACTTTTCTTCAGCTACATTCGGAGCAAGACCAGCGTTATGTCGATGTGGTCTAACCTGAGAATAGTAGCCAATAATATAATCAATGATCTCATGCTTAGCCTCTGCAAAAGAATCATATCCCGTTGATGGAATCCATTCAGACTTTAAACTTCTAAAGAAGCGTTCCATCGGTGCATTGTCCCAACAATTTCCTCTGCGACTCATGCTTTGTTTTATTTGGTATCGCCAAAGCTGCTGTCTAAATTTTCGGCTCGTATAATGGCAACCTTGATCTGAGTGAAACATAACCTCTTTCAGTTTACCTCTTGACTCAAATGCCATGGCTAAGGCATCGGTTGTTAATCGACTGTCAGGCGAAAACGACATTGCCCAACCAATCGGCTTACGCGAAAATAGATCCATCACAATCGCGAGATAAGCCCAACGTTTACCTACCCAAATATACGTGACATCACCACACCAAATTTTATTCGGTTCCACCACATTAAACTCTCGGTTTAAGTGATTCGGTATTGCAACGTGTTCTTGTTTCACCTTTCTATATCGGTGTTTCGGTTGCTGACAACTTTGAAGCTGACAGGCTTTCATTAAACGACCTGCACGATAACGACTTAATGGTGTTCCACGTTGTGTGGCAATTTCTGATATCGTTCGTGCACCAGCAGAACCCTTGCTCTCACTAAAGATTGTTTTCACCAATAATTGTTCATTTAATTTATTGGGGTTAATTGTTTGAGAACGTTTAACCCAATATTTATAACTACTGCGATGAATATCAAATGCCTGGCAAAGTTCTGTTACGGCATAGCTCTCTTTGAGTTGCGACATCATCGCAAATTGTTCATCGAGTCGGACATTAAGAGAGCCGTAGCCTTTTTTAAAATTTCTTTCTCCAACTCGATTTGCTTAATTCGCTTTTCAAGTTCTTTTATTTTTCGTTGTTCAGGTGTTAACGCATTGGGCATTGATGAACCGCCACTTCTCTCATCTTTGAGTTGCCGCACCCACTTATCCATCGTTGATTTACCGATGTTCATCGCAGAGGCCGCTTCTCGTACTGAATAATTCTGGTCGAGCACCAGTTGAGCGGCTTCCAACTTAAAATCTTGGGTAAATGTTCGTCTTTCTTTTCTACTCATTTTTCCACCTATCATGTTCCAAGGTGAATGATATCACCTCTAGTTAGGTGGCCAAATTAACTATGCCACTACAACATTAACCTTCAAAGATTTCTATAATTGCTGCTAACTCAAAGTGCAGTGGGCAAAGCACTTCACTATTTAAATAATGAATGGGACGAAACTTGTTCGTTACACGCAAGATGGTCGCTACCTCATGGACAACAGCTTATCGGAGAATGTGAATGGGTGAAAGAATTGGTTGTTCAGTCAGAGTGTGAAAGGCGTGAAAGCCTCCGCTAATCTTTATTCGTTAATTGAAACTGCAAAAGCCAATCACCTTGAACCGTTTGCATATCTTCGGGTTTTGTTTACTGAATTACCGAAGGCCACAACGGTGGAAGACATTGAAGCCTTGTTACCCGTGAATATTAATCTGCAACAGATCACATAGAGTTAGGCAATACTGATCTTTGTTTTGCGCTTACGTTTAATATATAGCGGCTGGAAAAAATAAAACTTTGCTAAATACGGGATATGAGGGTTAACAATTGTGAATAGTTATTGGAATAGCTAACTTTAAATAAAAAAAGCGACAGAAATTTTAGGTGAATTCGGACAAGTAAATACCAACTCCAAGCGTTATAAGGGCGACTTCAACGAGAGTAATCCATAAAAGCATATAGGTAACACGGCGTCCAGCAGGTTTCATGGGTTGCCAGATACGTTTCATATACCAGCGCCACAAACCAAATTTAGACCACTTTTTCCATGTTATTAAAAAACGCTGCAGATAATCTGCCCAATTGATTAAGCTTTTATCAACGTTATGTATTTGTGACTGGCGTTCTTCTTCTGACAAACCATCATAATTATCAGTAATTGTTAGTTTTGAGCCATATTCAGAAGGCTCAATTTTTAGAACTGTTTTCTTTTTTATGCCGCTTGAATAGTGAATGGTAATTTCATCCGCCTTTTGCTTAACGCTTATTTCCACGTCTATTTCAAAGGGTTCATCCTGGCTGGTATTTTTAACTGCCATGCGATAATTATTGTCAGATAATTTTTCCCACGCATTAAACTCAAGCATTGGATTAATCCGAAACAGGCGCTCAATATCCTGACAAAATGTCATAAGCTCATCAACACCAAGCGGGGTATTAATCGCAGCCCATGCAGCATCATCTGCTGCTGCATTAGGTGTATCTATTACTTTAGTCATCGGTACTTCTATAATTTCATTCATTAGCAGGATATGGCGCAATCATAAGAGGTATGGATATTGCTCTTGCCATAGTGTCTGTTGACATGCGAGAACGTAATCCAGAAATACCTTTTGGTCGTGGTGCACCCATTACTACTAAATCATAATCCTGTTTTTTACTTACATCTAGTAAACATTCATCCGGTTCACCGACAATAACTTCATTGGTATATTCAATATCATTTTCTTTTGCATGTTTGGAAATACGTTCACAGTGTTCAGCAACTTCTTTTTCTAATTCAGATTCCAGGTAACGTCGAAAAGTGTTTCTTGTTGAACCATTGTTGAGCCAATCATCACCTGTCATGCCTTCCCATAAGGTGGGGACAACAACTAGATGATGAATTTTTCCACCTTCATTACATAGTGATATTGCCATTTGTTCAGCGGCTTGTGCGCCGTCCGTACCATGGCTTGCTAATAAAATATTATTCATAGACATCATTTTACAACCTTAAAAATAAGAGTGCCAACTAAACATCGTCTAGTTGGCACTCTGTTTTTACATCAGATTAATATGTCACGTAAACAGCGAACGCAATAATTAATGCGAACGCTAATGCCATAAAATCTTCTCTACGATCACTACCAAAAATAGATAGTGCTGAACCTCGATCAAAGTTATTTTCCATAGTTTTATCCTCTTTTAAATAGTTTCACTAACGACTAGCATAACAACAACCAGCGATAGTACGGCTTTAAGTAAACCTACAACACCACCAATAATAGCAGGTTGACCACCGGCTTGTTTCATTGATGCCAAAGTGATTTGCATGCCTAAACCAACCAGACCAAATGCGAATAACCAGGTAATCCATTTGCGGAATGCCTTAACTTTCTTCGCCGTGTGTCGTACTGCTTTATGTGCTTTTTTCAGGACTTTCCCTGCTTTTTTGCCCATCACTTTTGAGTTAGCAAGACCACGAATTGTTGCATCATCTTCAATGCTGGCAACTTTGCGACCGTCAATTAACCTGGCTAAAGCTGCTTTACGATCTTCACGCACAACCTTGTCAGAATTTGCAGTTAATACTGCAATCTGCTCGTCGGTCATCATTTTGCTGGCTTTTACTTTATTGTTATCAAAGTATTTACCTTTATAATGATTTGCTGGAGCAAACATACCGGTAGTAGAAAGAGCAAACAATAAAATGAAACCTAAAACGAAGACTGGGAATTTGTCAAAAATAACCTGACCTACATTTACTTGTGTTGCGTGCTCTTCACGTTTCACGTACCACATTGCCAACCATAAAACGATAATGGGTAACACGAGTACACGAGTAATGTTGAAGATTTCTGCAACTTTAAGGGTTTCAATACCATCAGGTTGATACGCTAATGCAGCGCCGGCAACTTGTGCTGAGTTCAGGATACCTGTACCCGCCCATGCGCCAAACTGAACATACGACATCCCCAGTAATTGACCGACTATAGGGAATATGAACATACAACCCACACCCCAAAGTAGAATCGTACCAATGGTATAAGCTATTTCTACTGACTTGGCTTGTACAACAGGTGCAGAAGCAACGGTTGCTGATACCCCGCAAACGCCCATGCCGGCTGATAACACGCCACCCATGGAATTTGGAATACCACGTCGAGCACCCATCCATAATACGAGACCAACAGAACCAAGCACGAAGAAACCAATCATTACAATTGAAAGGCCACCTAAGTTTTTAAGTTCAGCTGCACTGTAAAGTGTACCGAGTAAGATAACGCCGGTTTTCAAGCCTAAGCGAGATAAGCGAACGCCATTTTTTGCCCACTCAGGTACTTTGAATACGTTGACGATAACAATACCAGCCACAATACCCATTACCACGTAGTTTAAGCCGAGCAACTTATGAATGTATTTACCCGTGTCGCCAACTTTACCAAATGACATACTGATAACAGCCACTTCAGGGGCAATAAACCAGCGTACCAACATAGCAATTAACAGAATGAACATGCCGCCCGCGATTGATGACGAGTAATAATCCCATGAGCCTTCTGTGTGACTGCCAAACCATTGCCAAGCACCGATAGCGGCTGCGACTATGCCAAAGTACAATGGAATACTCATCAGCTCAGCGCCGTATTTATATTTTTTACCAGCAGCTAAATGCTCCATATAACCATCTAACATGCCATTGCCTGCCATAAACCAGATAGCAAGCATAATGACACCGATGATAAA
>VAPK010110775.1_pt1 | contig 33166 bp, 34 predicted proteins | sample 3395031 | NCBI WGS metagenome assembly VAPK01 (sample SAMN08290443, study PRJNA428436) | hydrothermal vent metagenome | isolation source: Deep-sea hydrothermal vent chimney 1 | place: Pacific Ocean: Juan De Fuca Ridge
TATTCAGCCTCAAGATACCTCCAATTTGTTAAGTTTAACACATCAGTTGAGCTGTAGTACAAACGGGTGAATCTTCGATTTAATTGATTCTATCGTTTCAGCAAAAAGAAAGGGAGTGGAATCCTCTGGTTTTTTACTGACCAGCTTTGGCATCGGTACCGATGAACTGCCGTAAAAGTCACCTTGCTGCTATGGCAACAATTTATATATTTGAACCTACTTTCAACAAGTCACGCACCCGCTCCAGTTTACCACGCACTTCCATACCTATTTTGGTAATTTCTTCACGACCGACAATGCCCAGAACAGCTTCCGGGTCCATAAAAGCGACGGTAATGGAACCGTCATCTTCTTCACGCACGACAACATTACACGGTAATAACAAGCCAATATCGGGCTCCGCATTAATGGCCTGATTGGCAAGCGCCGGGTTACATGCACCCAATATATAATACGGCTTCCGATCAACATCAATTTTCTTTTTCAGTGTAGCTTGAACATCTATCTCGGTCAGCACACCAAAACCTTCTGTTTTGAGTGCTTCGGTCACTTTATTTATGACGTCGTCCATCGTACCTGGAACCGTTATATTAAACCCATACATTTTCGAACCTCCTGTTGTTAAAATATATACACGACTTACATCACTCTTCACGCGAACTAAGATCTATACCTTGCCAGGTTTTAAAAATCTCGTCCGTCCATAATGACTGTAACCAGAAAATCACCGCCATAATCTCATTATCAGATAATTTTCCTTCCCATGATGGCATATTTCCGTCAGGTAACGTGCCATCTTTGATTATTTCCATCAACACATCTGTCGGGTGATGCCAAGCATGAGCCGTGCCATTTAACGGCGGTGGGGGATATTTGCCATCCGCTCCTGGCTTACGCCATTCTTGACTTCCTTCTGCGTTATTACCATGGCATTGACTGCAATTTTTTGTGAAAATATTTTTGCCTTGTTGCAGTATGTTTTTGTCTGTTACTCGCGCAGGGACTGTCAATGTTGATGATGCGGGGGATGAAACAGCAGGTGGTGCTTGAGTCGATCCCACATTGTTTTGATTGCAGGACGCAACAGAAAAAAAGCACGCAATCCCCATGACAAACCAGTTAGTATTCATATATTGTACCAATTATATTATAATATGCCCAAAGCGGATAGAGTTTAGGAGTCCAGAGTATGATCATCATAGCGCTATTCTGGTTTTTTCTCCTGCTTGTCATGATGGCCATCGCTGTTGTCATGCCGCTCTTCAGATTTTTCTTTCTCGTTGTCATGATGGCCATCAGCATTGTCATGGACATCATCTTTCATCTTTTCAACCACTTTGCCCGATGTCGTGCCATGCTCTTCACCATCCGCATGTGCGTGATCGTGCCCTTCGCCTTCCGACTTGGGTAATGACATGACCCCCAAACCAAAACGGTATACAGCTTCGCCACCCAGCCACGCGGTGGATAAAAGCGTACCACAGGCAATTATCATCAGACCAACAAATAACCAATTCCTTACTTTCCCTGCCCGATGAAGTATTCCCGACCAGATAGCTAATAGTATAAAAAAGCTGGCCGTCCCCATGGCCCAGTTTCGATGAATCGTCATCGCCGCATGCGACGCTGTATCATGATTCACAGTGTTATACGCCTGCCAGCCAGCGGCAACTGTTATTAGTGTAATTGCAGCACCAATCCACAAATTCCATCGGGCTACTATAAACCATTGCGACTGCAACGACTCGTTTGAAGTAAGATGAGATAATAGGTAGAACAACGTCGAGATGGAAAACAACGCGACGGTAAAATGTACAAAAATCGGATGCCAATTGGGTATGATTTCAATCATGCTATTTCCTTTAATATTGTAAAATTATCTAAAGGGAGCCTGTGGTTAAACTTGGGCGAACATCTATAATTTAATCAGCGGCTCCCAGAATATTAATGTAGCGAATGATCAATTTTTTTGCGCCGCGGGTGATCTGTTTTTTTGCTCACACTGCCGGACTGAATACCGCATTTTTTCATACTGGCCCGATCCAGAATAATTATCCCGCGGCTTGCTAACGCACATTTTTCGTCAAAACCTGCTTGCACCGAAGTAGGCTCCATCACGTAACGGTCATCGAAACCGGGTTCCCGTGATTTGCCGCTGGAGGGAACCGTTGCCAACGTAGAAAGTGTCGCCGGTTTCGTTATTTTCTTTTCCATAGTCATGTCCATAGTGTCATGACCTATTATCTCATGATCAGCCGATGTATTGCTGGCAGCTATGGACGATCCTGGATATATCAAAAAATATAAAACTGAAAATATAATCAATTTTTTCATCGCTAATTCCTCATCATAAATACGTTTTTAATCTATATAGCCATGTTCAAGATTAAGTATGGACTTTCTTTCACCTATGTTGTCATTAAAGCGCGCATTAAAACTAAAAGATAAACCGACCTGCAGCATAGTATCGCTACCGTTACCCAAATTTGTGTCGAAATCGGTGTAGCTAATCTGGCTGATCAAATCGACGCCCTGCCCCAATACATATACAAAACTGGGAACCAGTGTCCATTGTGATGCATTATTTACATCAGAATAATCTTTATAGCCGAGATTCAATGCAGCTTGCCACCGAGTAAGTAGTTTAGGCCTGGCGGTATATCGCAGTGACGTCACGATAGCGTTTGATTTTGCGCGTGCCCGATTGGAAACCGCATTAGCCCCGACCAAGCTACCTGCTGCTACGCCATTGTTTGCGATAGCCTGCACTCCCACAGACCAGTTTTCCAATGGGTTGATATTCAGATTAAACTCCACGCCAAAAATCAACGCATTCAACCATTGATCGTTTCCGGTAACGCTGACTTTCTGACGATCAATCATGATACCCGCATGTCGAAGCCTTTTTACGTAGCGAAAATCTTCCGGTAGTTGAAAAACATAACCTACACCGTAACTATCAAAACCACTGCGATCGGAAATACCGGGTTGCTCTGTACGAGAGCCTGCCCAAATACCCAAGGACTGATTTTTTCTATCAACAAACCAGTCAAACGAAATTTGCTTTCCATATATTTGATCCAATTCTGAATTAGACTGGGTATTACCCACGTGCGTATAGGTAATAAGATCTTCATCACGCAGGGTTGGAAACTCAATCAAGGTATTACGCAATCGTGTCCGGCCTAGGTCTATTTCAAAGTCCTGATTCCAAAAAAATGCATTTGCCTGATCAAACTGAACACCGTCACCTTCTTCTCTGAACCCCAATACTGCCCCCGCAACACCTCCGCCATATAGACGTTTATCAAAGCGTAACAATAATGCGCTGTCATCAATATTGATTTCACCCTCTTTGGTTGAATCAGTATCAAAATCCACGCTGTCCACCGTGCTTATTATACGCCCGCCAAGAGTGATACGCGGCAAAACTTCTCGATCCACTTCCAGCGCCTGGGCCTGTTGAGGTAATTGTAAACCAGCACTTAAAGCAAATAAGGCTATAAATAATTTTTTCATTTGCAATTCTCCTGACTTACTGATCAATTGATAAGGATGGAATATAGGTGGGCTCAAAGTCCTCATAAGCAAGAACGGTTAACATACCTCCCGGATAAATACCATTGTTGCGCACCTGTGTCGTTTTATGATCGTGCCAGGCCCAAAACCCCGGGTTATCGCCATAGACCATCACATCGTAAGTACCGCCCGGTTCAACATGAATTGTATTAAGATGGCGCGGCTCTGCCAGATCATTACCATCCTGTGCTACCCACCAGAAATCATGCCCATGTAAGTGCATATGATGACTGAGGCCACTGGCGTTAATAAGTCGAACCCGAATCCATTCGCCTTGTTTAATACCGATGCGCTTGGTGGCCGGATATGATTTACCATTTATGGCAAAATAATTAGGCCTCACAACAACACCCGATGACCGGCTTTGTAAATAGGGTGCTACATACTCGCCGGATTCAATCGATTTTTTAAATTCCATATAGTCTTTAAAAAAACCATGTGTTTTATAATCAAGCTTGCCTTGCGCCATTAGTATATTCACTTCTTTCATACCTTCCAGCAGACCATTCATTTCTTCACGCGCAAAATCAATATCCCATGCTTCCAGCATCATCGTATAATCGCGCGTATATGGAAAACGTTTCTTTAGTGGTTCATTTTTTCGGTGAATAATAAACGCGCCATGCATCGCCGTCGCCGCGTGCAATGGTGTACTCCAGTGACAATGATACCAGCGTGTACCGGATGGCTTGGCTTGAAAACGATACACAAAGGTATCCCCCGGATGTACCGGATCCTGATTCACCATTGGCACACCGTCCATCGTGTAAGGCAATACAATGCCATGCCAATGAATGGTGTGCATTTCCTCTGTACGGTTGGTAAAATTAATCTTGACCCAATCTCCTTCTGTGAGATGAAATTCTGGCCCTGGTACTTGCCCGTTAAATGCAAACATATGCAGCTTGACTCCAGGTAAAATTTCATGCTCTACAATCTGCACGTCAATATCGAACACCTTGTAATCCACCTCAGTATCGGAGGGTGAACCGGGCGGCTCAATAATTTGCCCCGGTTTCATTGAATGCCCTTCCATAAACATCATCGTGTTGTAGCCTTTATCTTGCATAGCCGAATGATCCATTTGTGCAGCTCGTGCGGGCATCGTACTACCAGCCAATGCAGCACCACCGGTAACAGCAGCCGTGCGTAAAAAACCTCGACGCGACAAAGGTGAGGCCTGTTTATCTTCTTCTATTTTTTTATCTGTTGAATCATTCTCAATACTATTCTCAATATATGGCTCGAGAAATTTATTGTTAATTTCAGTCATAATCATATTTCCTTACGCTAGTTGAACGGCATACATTTCACGATTACTTGTAAAGTGATTTTTTTTGTTTGCGCTGCCGATACATTCATGGTTACGCTGGTAACTGCTGTGTTGCACTGGTTACAGTTACTGACGCACCCTATTTGTTATCGCTTTAATCAAAATTATTAATCGGCGATATCTGATATTAGTGGTAGTTTGTTTTTAGCATGGGCTACTCTCCCGAGCAGTCATTACATAACGACATAGAACATCGGCCATGATAAAAAACACGGCATTGTGTCTAAACGAATAACTCAGACGCTGCGCGGGGGACGATCTTTTGTGGGTAGTTCGAGATAAGGAACGGGCGCCGTAACGACAAAATTTAAAACCGGCTTGGTCTTCTTGTCATTGGCTACGCGTGGTATCGAAATAAAGCTGACACAGTGAGCGCAATGGGTACAAGTCGAATCTGCACACAGTATTGTACTCTCAATATCAATGACCATAGCACCAGTGGTACTACAATAACGATGATCATCAAATACTAATTCACCAACGTAGACCGCAACAGGCGAATGATGCATCGCATGGTCATCATTATTCTTTATTTGACCCGCGAATACAGACTGCACTGATGCAAAAAAAAGCACCGTGATCAGAAGCAAGGAAAGACGACGTTGATTTAAAGAATTCATGATGCCTTAATTTTATATACATATGGCATTATGTCAATTAACCATATGAAATTACTGATATAAACTCCATCTATCATAGATGTACAATATGACCCATAATTTTATACTAAGTTTCCACTTATTTTGATTTTATCGCCTAGGCCACCAATACAACTAAACCAAGCTTTACCTTACAGTCTTAACAAATAAAATAACCAAAGCGGAGCACGGGGGAGTGTGCCCAATCAACATCGGCGCCATCTTCAAAATGACGTATACATAAGAACCACCTAAAGTTCGTTATTATGGTTTTTTGATCCAGTTCATCTATAAATTCCTGGTCCGGCGATCGAATAATTTCGCCACTATCACCACCCCGAACAGAATGTGTCAGCAAGCCGGCTGTTTTAGACGAAGCGAGTCCATATCAGCCGCTCCCTAAAACGTAGTAGCAAAAACCCACCGCGGCCGTGATAAGAATAACAACGAGAAACACTTGTTTTTGCAACAAGGATACAAATCTGTCGATAGCCGGTCTAATACAACTACGAAAAACATAACTGAAAAGCCAAGCTCGGTATTTAATAATACCCGGAATACCCTGGCTCATTTTTTTCTGGTTTGTAAGTCCCATACTTCACGCACCTGCTCGCTTACCATAGCAACATTCTGTTGATTGGAGCGCCGCTAAACTTCAAAAAACTGAATCTTATATCAATAGGATATATAAAAAATAAGTGTGTGTGAAATAAAAATAATTAGGCAACCATCAATTAAAAGGATTGCTCATGTCTCGCTCGCTTTGTGTACGCACATTTGCGGGTGACTGGCCGCCAGTACCTGGATTACGTTTTCTGCTGGGGCGTTGTTGAGAATGCTTCGGCTGAGCGTGTCCATGTTGCGCCCTATCGGCTGCTTGATAGGCTGCCGCTTTTATTTGTCTGCCTCTCCACAACATGTATAATACGGGTATTAACACCATGGAAACCAGCGGTGCGGTGACCATTCCACCTAACATCGGTGCCGCGATACGATGCATGACTTCAGAACCCGCTCCAGAACCCATCATAATGGGCAACAAACCTGCGATCACCACCGCTGCAGTCATCGCCATTGGCCTAACTCGCATTACTGCACCTTCAATAATTGTTTCTTTTAATTCTTCCATATTTTTAGGTTTGTATTCATTCATCGCCTGATCAAGATAAACCAGCATAATAACGCCAAATTCAGCCGCCACGCCGGTCAATGCAATAAAACCAACGCCTATCGCTACGGACAGGTTATAGCCCAACAAGTAAACAAGCCACAACCCTCCGACAGCCGCAAGCGGTACCGCACCCATCACCATTAACGATTCGGTGAAATTACGGAAATTCAAATAAAGTAATAATAAAATTATCGCCAATGTTACAGGCACAACATAGGTTAGCTTGGCTTTAGCACGTAACATATATTCGTACTGTCCTGACCAGGAGATAGAATACCCGGCTGGCAACTCAAGTTGTTCAGCGACCAGTTGCTGGGCTTCAACAACATAAGAACCCAAATCCCGATCACGAATATCAACAAAAACCCAACCTATTCGCCGCGCATTTTCGCTTTTAATCATGCCTGGTCCATCAGCAATGGCAACACTGGCCACTTCGTGCAACGGTATTTGTGCCCCACTTGGTGTAACTATAGGAAGTTGCCGCAGCTTGGATACAGAGTCTCTGGTGTCTTGCGGGTAGCGTATATTTACCGGGTAACGCTCCAATCCTTCAATAGTTTGCGTTACGTTCATGCCCCCTACCGCGCTGCCGATCACGTCATGAACATCTGCAATATTTAATCCAAAACGAGCGGCGGCCCTTCGATCGACATCAACATCAATATATCTGCCGCCAGCAACACGTTCTGAAAATGCCGAAACGGTGCCCGCTACGTCCAAGACAATTTTTTCAATTTTTTGTCCAATTTCTTGTATGACAGACAAATCAGGCCCCAAAATTTTTACACCAACGGGTGTTTTCACACCTGTTGAAATCATATCAATACGGGTTTTAATTGGCATCACCCAAGCATTGGTCAAACCAGGAATTGAAACGGTTTTTTGCAACTCCTCTTTCAATAAATCGATCGTCATGCCCTCGCGCCATTCTTCCTTTGGACGTAGCTGAATGGTGGTTTCTATCATGGTCAACGGGGCAGGATCGGTTGCTGTTTCAGCGCGACCCACTTTTCCAAATACTGTTTTCACTTCTGGCACTGTTTTTATCAGCTTATCTGTAAGTTGCAATAACTCGCCGGCTTTACCAATTGATATACCGGTAAACGTCGTTGGCATATATAATAAATCGCCTTCATCCAGTTCCGGCATAAACTCAGAACCCAACTTAAAGACGGGATACGCCAAACTGACAACCAGTAATATTGAAAATAAAATAGTTGCCATTGGAAAGCGTAGCACCAACCGAATAACGGGCAGATAGACAGCGACCAGCGCGCGTCTTATTGGATTTTTTTCCTCTGCAATAATACGACCTCGGATAAAATACCCCATTAATACAGGCATTAACGTGATCGATAAACCCGCTGCGGCTGCCATCGCATACGTTTTAGTGTAGGCGAGCGGACTGAATAATTTCCCTTCCTGTGCCTCCAGAGTGAACACCGGCAGGAAGCTCAACGTAATAATCAATAAAGAGAAAAACAAAGCGGGTCCTACTTCAGTCGCGGCACGCGCCATAACCTCCCATCTATTCTTATCTGTAACTTGTTCTTTTTCCATATGCTTGTGTGCATTTTCGATCATCACGATGGCCGCATCGACCATGGCACCAATCGCAATCGCGATGCCACCCAACGACATAATATTAGCGTTAATACCTTGTTTTTCCATAACGATAAAAGCAGTCAATATACCTAATGGCAAGATGATAATGGCAATCAAGGCGGAACGTAAATGAAATAAAAACACCACACACACCAACGCCACAATCAAAAACTCTTCGACAAGTTTGTCACGTAAATTGGTAACAGCATTCTTAATTAGTGTAGCGCGATTATAGGTTTCGATAATCTCCACACCTTCTGGCAAACTTTTAGCCAACTTATCCAGCCGTTCCTTTACAGCCGTAATCGTGTCCATCGCGTTTTCACCCCAACGCATTACAACGATACCACCCACCACTTCACCCTCACCATTGAGTTCAGCAATACCACGCCGCATCTGCGGACCCAACTGAATTTTAGCAACATCATTGAGTAAAATTGGAGTTCCATTTTTATTCATGCCAATAGGAATATGTTTTAGGTCATCTATTTTTTTTAAATAACCGCGAGCTCGAACCATATATTCCGCTTCTGCCTGCTCAATAACAGAACCACCCACTTCCTGATTGGCACGCTGTATCGCCATTCGTATTTTATGTATCGGTATGCCATAAACACGCAACTTATTCGGGTCAAGGACAACCTGGTATTGTTTGACCATGCCACCGACGGTTGCTACCTCCGATACACCCGGCACTGTTTGTAATTCATATTTAAGAAACCAATCCTGAAGGCTGCGTAACTGCGCCAAATCCATACCACCAGATCGATCAACCAACGCGTACTGATATATCCAACCTACACCAGTTGCATCCGGACCAAGTTGTGGCCTGGCGGTACGCGGCAAGTTACCCGCCACCTGACTTAAGTATTCAAGTACGCGTGAGCGTGCCCAATAAATATCGGTACCGTCTTTAAAAATAACATAAACATAAGAATCACCAAAAAAGGAAAATCCGCGCACGGCGACTGTTCCTGGAACAGAAAGCATCGCGGTGGTAATCGGGTAAGTAACCTGATCCTCGACTACTTCAGGCGCTTGGCCTGGGTATGAGGTCTTGATGATAACCTGTAAATCAGATAGATCAGGAATGGCGTCCATCGGTGTACGCGACACAGAGTAAATACCCCAACCCATCAACAAAAGAGTCAATAAGATAACGAGGGGTCTGTTGATAATGGACCATTTGATTATCGCCGCGATCATAGTGTGTTATCTTTGCGGCACATTACAACTGAGAAAACCTGTGACGTATCTATAGTGACAACGGTAACGCAAGGCGCAAATTTGAGAGAATAGTAGGACTATTTCCAAGGTTGGAAACAGTTGCTGAGTTGTAAATTTTAGGCGTATATACGTCATCCATGACATATCAGAGAGTTCCCTTATTGTGATATTACAAAAACTGGGTGTAATTATTATAACATCAAGCGCAACATCGATTAATAATCTGCCAGTGGCATTACCATTGAAGTAAAATTAAACCTATAGCTAACTGCCGCCCATACGCATCAAGCTGGCGCGTAGACTGCTTTCAGAATCGATCAAAAACTGACTGGAAACCACAACATCGTCGCCTTCATCTAACCCGTTGAGTATTTCTACACGATTATTGGATTCAATTCCCGTTGTGACCGCAACCGGTTTGAATTTGCCGTTACCTAAAGAAACGATAACACGATCGCCATCGCCAGTCTGAATCAATGATTCACGTGGTATAGATAATGCTTTGCGCTTTGGCTTGGCAAAAATTTTAACGTTTGCGTACATGTTTGCCTTTAACATTTCCTCAGGATTGTCAAAACGTAAGCGCACTTCCAAGCTTCGTGTTTTAGCGTCTAGGGTAGGATAGACATGCTCGACTTTGCCTTCCCAGGTTTTATCAGGCATAAAAGATAATACTGCTTCTGCACGATCACCGACCTTTACCCAATCTGACTGACTTTCAAATACATTGGCGATCAACCACATCGTCGTCGTGTCTACCAGACTCACGATAGATTTAGACGGTTTGACATACATGCCTTCGCGAATATTCAATTCAGAAATCACACCACGTTGTGGCGCATAATAACTTACCAGGCGTTTTATCTTCTCGGATTTTTCTAGCTTCCGAATTTGGGATTTTGACACGCCTAATGAAATTAATCTTTCTCGTGATGCTTCCACCAGAGAATCATTACCCATGTATATGGATTGCAGTAATTCTTCCTGCGCGTTAACAAGTTCTGGAGAATAAATCTGAAATAACAAATCACCTTTCTTGACTCGTTCACCCAAGGCCTTAACCGCAAGGCGCTCCACCCATCCATCTGTGCGTAAGTGGATATGAGTAATTTTATTTTCGTTATACTTGATGTTGCCTATACTATCGATAAGACGATACAAGGTTTTCTTTTTTACTTTGCCAACACGAACGCCGAGCATGTTAATAACACGAGGAGAAATTGATACGACATCCGCTTCACCACCGTTATTCTCAACAATGACTAAATCCATGCCGCAAATAGGGCACGTTGCATTTGGGTCTTTATTCACTACATTTGGATGCATAGGACAAACGTAAGTCGGATCCGCGTGCTTTCTAGCATGTTCCAATGCACTGTCTTTGGAGGCCTCTTCCGCCAGAGAAGAAACGAGAGATTTTATTTGGGCCCTTTCTTCACTGAGAGTATCGTTGGAAGTATCGCTGGGAGCATCACTGTGTTCGTCATTATGGGTAATTTTATTCGGTTCATCTGTAAACTCCTGGTCAGACGATCGAGCAATTTCGCCACCAATAAAACCCAGAGTAGAAAGTGTCGGCAAATCTGCTGTTTCCGATGAGGCTATCGCGTCCATATCAGCGTCGACCCCTAAAATGTAGTAGCGAAAACCCAGCGCTGCAGTGATAAGAATAACCGCGAAAAACACTTGCTTTTGCAATAAGAATACGTACCTGTCGATGGTAGGTCTAATACAACTACGAAAAACATAACTGAAAAGCCAGGCTCGGTACTTAATAATACTCTGGCTCATTTTTTTCTGGTTAGTACGTCCCATACCTTATTCCCCATCCCCGGTTAAATAAAGCAAATTAACTTGTGCTTGTGCACGATCAACCAGTAAATTTAGGGCTTGCAGCTTTATTTTCAGTTCCATTAGCCTGGCCCGCATTAACGGATTAAATTCGGTTACCTGACTTCTATAGGCTTTTAATGCCGCTTCGGCATTTTGACTGGCTTGTGGCAACACGGTTCCCCGATAGTGTTGCAGGCGTTCACTCACGCGTAACCAGTTTGCATATTCCGCATCCAGCTTACGCCTTAAGTTTTTTCTCCGTTCTTCGACGGTATATAGAGCAGAATTATACTCCTTTTCACTGGCAGTTACCCACTTATCTTGTCGATTTGATGTAAACAAGGGCAAATCGACCATAAACATCAGAGAAATAAACTCCGACCGCTCCCCCCCGGCCTTCCTGGCCTGTCGATTGGCGTAACTAAAATCCACCGTCCAGCTTGGCATATATCGCGCTTTTGCAACATCTATCCCCAGCTTGGCGGCCTGTGCGCTCGCCATCGATGCCCCCAAAGCTGGGTGGTTTTCGAGGGACATTATGAGCGCATCTCGACTGTCGATTGCCGGGAGCGATAAGGAACCCAATGACATAGACCGCTTGATTTGCGACTCATCTATCCATTTACCCAACTCAGCAATCGCTTTATCCTCCATCGCCTTGATGTGAATTTCTTTATCTTTTAGTAAACTCTGCTCAAGTTGGGCACGCACAACATTTTGCTGATTTCCCCGGCCAGATCGATATTGGGATTTTGTAATTATCACTAATTGATCGAATAATTCGTCGCTCTTATTTACTATATTTCCTGCATGATGCTGTAAATACATTGCTAACCAGGCCTTTCTAACACTACGCAACACTTCTCTTTTCTGGTTCACAACCTTGTAGCCTGTCGCCACGCCCATAAGATCCATTTGTTCACCTTTGTAATCCAGAAGATTAGTTGGCGGGAACATTTGTTGTACGCCTATGATTTGTTGCGTCATATCTTCCTGCTTAAAATCAAACGTATCAGCAGGCAAATTCATGAAGCCTATCTTGATTTTTGGGTCAGGCAAACTTGCCGCTGCCACACCTTTTTCTCTAAAGGCTACTGCTTCTACATCAAATTTTTTGATTAGCGAATCCGTTTCCAGCGCTAACTGCTCTGCTTCCTGTAACGTTAACGGGTCGTCATCCAGGTTATCAATAGCAATAGTTGATTCTTCTTTTACAATGCCTTCTTCAGCCTGGCTGGTTTCAGTATCATGTTCCGGGTTACCTTTCCAAAATAGATCGTTAATTGCCTCCGCTTGAACCCCAGTGGAGAACGCAAATAACAATAAAAAAGAAAAATAAATTCGGTAATTTTTATACTGATACAACAAAACAGCCTTCCAGACAAAATACGGCAACAGAGAAATCTGTCGTCGCGCCACCATAACCAATACTCGATAGCCAACACTCGCCTTTACCACTACAAACTAACGCTAAAATTCGCCAGCAAAACCCCACTCTCGCAGCCAGAGGAATTATATCAAGATGTATTGGTATCCAATACTATACAAAAGATCAGTTTCCATTTGCACACCATCGAGATCTTGATAAATTGGTACGCCTAGCTCAAAACTAAGCATATGATATTTACTGAAGTGCCCACTTACGCCAACCAGCAAGTCAATGCGTGTACCGCCTGAATTCACCGCATCTGAGGTAGGCGCCATTGATACCGGAATCTGCGAATCAACTCCGTCTATTTCATCCCAATCCAATATGTTTAGCCGACCTGACAATGTCAGACTTGGTAGAACTAAATATTTCCCCCAGGCCATGAGTTCCAATTTGTCACCCAGCGTATAATCATTGTCATTCTCACCAGTACGCAAGACATAAGTCGCCTGACCACCTATATTCCAATCCCCCAATTTCTGCGAATAGGTCACAGCAGGGATAAGATCGATGGTTCCAGAGCCCAACTGCATCGCATAGGGAGCTTGTATAGGCCCATTGGTATTCGTCATAGACAAACCATTTAAAATATTTGTACCGAACATAGCCATTGTCACTTTTTCATCGATACTGCCCGTTGGGATACTGAGACCAAGACTGGCGGTCAACCCTGTATCTACGTTGTACATAACATCAATACGTGTATCACCCACCCCGCCGGTATCCATGGTTCCGGTCATATCCCCTGCGAACACCCCTGCTGGTGTAAACATATGCATCACCATATCCATATCATAACTTAGATAATGCACCATACCCATAATACTGAACTTATCGTTGATGCCATACATCGCCATGAGCATCTGCATATCCATATCCATGCCTGTAGGTGACATCATATAAGGCGTATTAGAATTATTTGTTGGCGGCGCCGCACCCATGGTTGCACCAGAGATATCCCGCGAGCTGACGCGGTCTGATCCCTGGAGCAACCCACCCATTTTCATGCGCATTAACTTATATTCAAACATAAACCCACCCGCACCATGACCATGATGGACATGCATCGCAGACGTCGCCGTATCGTGTTCACTGTGCCCCGGCATATCATGACCGCCATGCTTACTATGATCCATTTCCTCAGCAAACGAAAAACTTGAAAAAATAAACAACAGGCAAGCAAGAAAAAAATTGGAAAATTGCTTATTACTATTTTTGTTACTAAAAAACATTGATACTTCCCCCATTCCCTAATAAAAGTAATTAGTATTAACTGTTAATTGAGTCAATACCACCAGAAGCAGCCCCGCATTTATTATATACTGCGCAGCAGCAACCAGAGCATAAGACACGCCCCATTTTTTGTACCCGGAAATTCATGACTCTCGAATTTAATAGAAAATAAAAATCAATAGTTATTGTTAAATTTTTCGCAGTAACCTCCTAACGATAAGGACCGTTTATCTACTGAAACAGCTTATTGGTCCGCACTCAAGGTTATTGTTACCTATTAACTATAAGAGTTAGTTAATTATCTACAATACTATTTCGACGAAGTTCCTGTAACTTCTAAATCCGTTATCGTAAGATTACCTTTTTTATCTTCTTCGAGTGTAAAATTAATTTTACTACCCACATCGACATCATTCAGCATGACAGGGTCTGCAACCTTAAACTCCATTTCCATCGCATCCATCAGACCTTTAATCGGACCATGCGATATTTTAAGTTTTTTGGTTGAAGATTTGACTGCACTTACAGTGCCTTGACCTTTAAATTCTTTGGCTAGGACTGGAGTGACAAAAACAGTGATAAAAAAAAACGAGGTGATTAAAAGAATAACTTTCGTTTGAAACCAAGCTTTTTGTGGCATAGTGGAACCCCTCCGTGTTGTACAATAGCACCCATTCCGTACTCTATATATCTCTAGCGTATATTTCAGATTGCGGAATGCCCAGGATTATTAATGCATATTATCCTAGTATTCGTCAATCAGTTTTCCCACTGGCATACTCGAATATCGTTTAGTTAACATATAATAGATTATATGTTGTTCTGCTACTTATAGACTGGTTAACAACGCACAGCAATACGTAATGGATATAGGCAAAGATCAATAGCAGGACGCGACTGCTTTCACATTGTTTTACACAAATAATTTTACAAAAAAATTTTACTTGGTTAACTTCGCTTATTTTTAGAGGCCTGAATCCATTTCTTTGTCTTCTTCAGGTTTTTTTCGACACCCATACCATTATTACTGTAAATTTTATCCGATTTTTTTGCGCGACTATATGACCTCGCGCAGCCGCCTTCGTGTACCATGACGGTGCTTTTTCCGAGTCTTCTTCAACCCCGTATCCTTCAAAATATTTTACCAAGTTCATATTGCACCTCTGGGTTATTTTTGCTTGCCGCTTTGGTTAGCCATTTCACGGCTTGTGCTGTAACTTCGAGACAATTCATATTGTGCTTTTTACACTACCTTTCTGGGCCTGAATATAAAGGGATTTAGTGGCCTGCACTGGGGTAACAAAAAACCCGTTAGTACATATTATCAACTTTGAATAAAACCTTTTTTCCATGCGCATCACAGTAACCCTCCATATAACTACCGGAGGGACCCTTTAATTTCAACTAAGGAAATTTTTATTAAAATCAATTGCTTGAGGAACTCAAACTATTGATTTAGGAAAGCAGTACATGCATACAATTGTTGGCAACTATGTTCGTCCTGAAAAACAATTAAAATAATTATCTGTTTATGCAATCAAATCGTCCCTCCGATTGTTTATACTAATGAGACCTATGAGGACTCAAAACTATTAACTATCATTTGTCAGATATGGAGAGAAAATCATGAGAAATACAGGATATCGCCCTAATCGAGCGTCTGCGCTAATCACATTTATTACTATTACAACTGTCGCGGCATTGTCTTTTAGTTTTTCAGCCACGGCGGCCGATGATCCTTCGATAAAGGGCGATCTACGGAGCAACATAACCGCATCAATGAATCAATTTATTGAAAACCAGACTATTGACAATGCCATGTTTGTATATGATGCAGTGGAAGGTAAAATGCATAAATTGAAATTAGACAAGCTGCATGATGGCATTGTGGAGAAAAATGGATTTTATGTCAGTTGTGCCGATTTTAAAGATCAGAATGGTCGAAAGTTTGATATCGACTTTTTAGTACGCCCATCTGGATCAAAGCTGATCACCACGCAGGCTCTGGTACACTCGGTGGAGGGTAAAAAACGAAAGTATCATCTGGAGTCAATGTAAGCATTATTTAAAACAAGAGTTGAAATATTAAGCTGAACCAATAAGAGTTTGAAACATGGAAAAACCGTCCGCTAACTTGAAAGAGTTGCTGCAACATGGGTATCGCTACGCGATGTCTATTACGCATAACAAGTCACGCGCTGAAGATCTACTACAGGATGCATGGGTGGCAATAATGAGGGCGGACGGCCCCCATAACAAAAACTATTTGTTTAGTTCGATTCGGAGCCACTATATAAATCAAAACAAACGCGACAGACTTGTACCAATGGTACCTTTAGAGGACGAAGTAGAAGACCTGCGAGATGATTTATTTTCCGATATTAATAATGAAATGCTGGAACATGCGCTCGCAACACTAAGGCCAGTTGAACGCGAAACGCTATTTTTGTCCGCCGTTGAGGGTTATACTGCACAGGAAATCGCTGATTTTACCAAGCAACCTCGTGGCACAATTCTTAGCCTTATTCACCGTGCCCAAAAAAAAATTCGCCAATATTTTGAAGGGGAATTGAAAGAGGTGCAGCCATGAATGACAAACGCCTTAACAGCTCTGTAAAAAATTACTACCAGGGTAAAGAACTGGCGCCAGACAAATTAGAGCGATTATTAGGCCTGGCCAATTCAACGAACAATCATAATTCTGAAGCAACATCAAACAATTCGCAGGGAAACACTTTGCGAAACAATAATAAAATAGTATTGCTCACACAAAACGTTATGCGATATAGACTTTCTATCGCTGCGTCTGTTTTTTTATTCGTTCTGATTGCATTACAAATCGCACCAATCAACTCCTTCAATAACAAAGAATTGGCAATACTGGTTTCTGAAGAAATTGCGCTCAATCATAATAAGCAGCTTGCAATTGAATTTAATGCAAAAAACTTTGCCGAGCTGAGAAAGCAAATGACAAAGTTGGATTTCTCGCCAATTTCCTCTTCGCGCCTTGAAAATGCCGGGTTAAATTTTTTAGGCGCGCGTTATTGTTCCATACAGGGGCAACTCGCCGCACAAATTAAACTGGCTAATAAAGACGGTTCAATACAAACACTTTATCAAACACAATTAAACAATAAATTACAGTCGTTACCAGAGAAAAATTATGTCGTTGATGGTGTTCGAATCAAGCAATGGCAAGAAAATGGTCTATTCTTCGGCTTGGCAACTGCAGCAGAATAATCACTGCATATACCCGTAGCAATTGAGATTTAACTCAGTTTTCCGTTTATGAAATCTACAACTGCGTGATATTGGTCGTGCTTAACTCGACAAACACCCGCATTGTCTACTTTTATCCGGGACATCCCATCAGGATTCGCGTGCAATACATGACCAAGCACAGCCCGAATCACGCCGGCATGAGCAACGATAAGAATATTTTGATTCACATGTGATTCAACAATGGTATCGTATGCATGCGAAACACGTAAAATAAACTGATCTAACGCCTCAGCCCCTTCAGGGCGATTATTTACAGGATCGCGATAAAATGCATCATACTCCTGAAAATTTTCCTGCTTGATTTCAGCCCTTGTTTTGCCCTCCCAAGACCCAAAACCAACTTCCTTGAATTGGGTTTCGATCAAAACTGGTTTGTGAATTTGTGTGGATAATTTTTTAGCAAAGGCATGACAACGTTGTAACGGTGAAGACACTATTTTATCCCAGGCCGCGTAGTCACCGATTGCTGACCACATTTGTGACCAGCCTTTTTCGCTCAAAGGATCATCTATCCTATTGCCCCGATAACGGCTTCCACCTTGCGGCTCACCATGACGTATCAAATCAACAACGGTGGTTGGCATTTTATTCACTATTATTCACTAAGAGAGGGATTTCCGTATGGGTGTAAACGCTTGTCGAGAATTGACTGCAGTGCCTGGGTCACTTTATCAATTATTTTGTCTGCATGCATATGATAAAAACATAACTGGCAGGCTATTGGCTCGTGCAAACTTTTTCTATGTGTAATCTCAAAATCGATCCAGGCCAACACAGGAATATCATTCAAGCTGGTATCGATACATATCCAGGTCTCTTCATCCAACAATATTACTAAATTTTTTAATTCAGGTATGTCGATTTCAAGTGGATTTTTCAGGCGCAATAATGCCAATCGAACAATATTAAAAAGCGCGGCAGGTACCGTTGTCGTTTCAGTGCTGTATCGTGGTATCCCCTCAAGCCTGCTTTTCATTGTTTGTTCTTACCAAGAATATTTCTGCTTAAGAGGTCAAACTTGCAAAAAGCATTGGCAATTTTTCTGGCAATCGTTGTACATTATCGATTATCGTATAATTATTCTCACCAAATATACGTTTAACGTAACCATCGGCCAGCGGATCCAGTGTAAGACAGTAATTCAACACACCTTTGCTATATAGCTCCTCCACTGCTTTTTTGGTGTCGTGCCTTAGATGCTGCGGGTCGCGTTCATCAATATCTGCAGGTTCTCCATCAGTTACTAGCAGTATCAATTTGCGGCGTTGTGGTTGCTTAAGCAGATGCTGCCCAGCGTGGCGTAATGCGGCACCCATGCGCGTGGACAAACCACCATTCATGCCCGCCAATCGGGATTTGGCTTCAACATCAAAATGCTGGTTGAAGTCTTTAAACCGGGAGTATTGCACATCGTGCCGCCCATCAGACGAAAATCCGTGTATTGCAAACGGGTCACCAATGCCGTTGATGGCGGTCGCCACCAGAGTAACGGCTTCGCGTGTCAGTTGTAAAATAGTTTTATCAGATCCGTCAACAAATTCATTCGTCGATTCTGACAAGTCCATTAGCAGAACAACCGCAAGGTCCCTGTTATTTAATACATTACGCATAGTAATGCGCGGATTCGGCTGTTCTCCCATGCGCAGCGATATCATCGCGTCCACAGCGGCATTAATATCGATTTCATCACCATCTTCCATATTTCGAATGCGCTGCACACCTGCTGGCGTTAACAAATCGATAATCTGTTTAATGCGAAATACGATGGGTTTATATTCAAGTAGAATTTTTTCTATTTTATCAGGATCGCCTTTAGGCTGATGACGTTCATATACCGTTGCCCAATCCGGCCGGTGCAACTGTATTTGATAATCCCATTCATGGTAATGAAAAGGATCGGAGACCGGCTCCTTACCCCACATTTCATTAAAGCTTTTGGTGTTTTGCAGATCATCTTCATAAGGATACATTTCGCTGTCACAGGTCCAAATTTCCTGCGCATCATCACCCGCCAATTCGCAATCAACTTCATTGGCCATTTCCATCACATTGACCGTTTTACGCACCTGACGATGACTGGCTGCAACATATTCAATACCTTGATCCCAATTGAATTCTTCGAATTCCCATGCAAAGCGATTATCATCGCGGTATGGAATACGAATGCGTTCTAAAATACGTAAACTCGGGACTTCCTTACGTTTTGAAAAGAGGTTAAATAATTCAACACCCATGTGCCAGGAATATTGATTATTATCTTGCTGCGCTTCAATTTCATCATGAAAACGTTGCACAAAGGAATTAAGCTCATGGTCATCCGATGACACACTGCTATCAAGCAACATCAATGCAATACGCTCCAACACCAACATCGATGGGTGCTCAACGCCTTCTTCATAATCAATATCGAGTAACGCTCGCCACAATTTCCTTAATCCAGGAAAGGCATTCATTGCCTTATATTCAATCCGCGCATCTTCCAAGAAACCTATAAAAAACATTTGCGCTGGGCTTAATTGCTCTGCGGAAATAGCGGACGTTGAGTAACACAAGTGAGATGCCATATGTGCTGCGGTGGCGCGGTATAATTCCAAACCTTTAATGTCGCCAATATTATCGACCGCATCCGGCATATAGAAGATCAAATTATCGACATAAGGTCGAAAATCCGTGTAGTCGGCGCCAGTAGGGCGCAAAAAGAAATCCCGGCCCCACAGCGCACGCAAATAGAAATTTAATTTGCGCTGTGTATCGATAAACAACACGCCACGACGCTCTTTTTGCAGAACAGCCTGACTATCTTGTGATTCCAGATTAAAATAAGCAACCAGATTATTATAATCGCGTCGATATGCCTGAGTGCCAAAATTAGTCCAGCGACGTAACCCGCTTAAAGTAAGCTTTGATAATAATTCATCGATATGGCTTAACATCGGCCGCAAACCACGTGACGCAGTCGATGCAGTTTGATGAATCAACGTTAAATAACCACGCAACAATTCAGCATCGCCTAAACGACGTGCTGCGGCGGGTAAACTACTGAACATTAGCGATATAACTTCACCTGAGGTCATCGAGGAAAGCTTTAATGCAGCATTAATACTATCTAGAATAATATCTTCGCCACATTCTTTAACGACTAATGGCATTTCTTGAAAATAAGAAATCACAAGATCGGTGCCACGGCCTAAATTAACTAAGCTCCTACCTCCTTCAAGATAGGTTTCTAATCCTGCAGGCGACATCACACGAGATGCTTCTTGAAAACTGCTTTCAAGGACACTACGTACTTCAGGTGCGAGATCTTTAATCTCGTTTTCGTAATCTTTTAGACTAATCGGCATATTCGTATCTGTAATTACACTGCGTTGCGGAAAACCCAGCAGGCCATCCGAGAACAGAGAATCTAGCCTACATAACTGCTAGACAAAAAATGTGCTTACCGCTGCAGACAACGTTTCACGCATGTCGGGATCGTCCGTCAATGGTGTGACCATAGTCATGTTACAAGCTGCGATGGGTTCTATACCTTTAATAATAAGCTGGCCTGCGTAAATCAGCAAACGCGTTGAGATACCTTCATCGAGACCGTGACCTTTTAAGTTGCGTGCACGATGAGCAATTTGCACCAGCTTACCTGCGGTGGCTTCATCGATACCTGATTCTTTTGCAACAATCGCGATTTCAGTTTTTACGTCCGGGTAATCAAAATCCAAGCCACCAAAACGTTGCTTAGTCGATTGCTTTAGATCTTTCATCAAGCTTTGATAACCCGGGTTATAAGAGATCACTAACTGAAAGTCAGAATGCGCTTCGACAAGTTCACCTTTTTTATCTAATGGTAAAGTTCGTCGATGGTCAGTCAATGGGTGAATAACGACGGTCGTATCTTGACGTGCCTCCACAACTTCATCGAGATAACATATCGCACCAATACGGGCAGCCGTAGTCAATGGACCATCTTGCCATTTGGTACCGTCGGCATCTAACAAAAATCGGCCAATCAAATCTGATGCCGTCATGTCTTCATTACACGCAACCGTGACAAGTGGGCGGTCTAATTTATACGCCATGTATTCAACAAAACGTGACTTACCACAACCGGTCGGGCCTTTTAGCATCATTGGCATACGTGCGTTGTAAGCAGCTTCGTAGAGCGCCACTTCATTTGCAACAGGCTCGTAATACGGTTCGGCCTTGACGATGTATTGTTCCGGATCGACATTTATTTCTTGTTTAGACATAACACACCTACTCATTTCGCATTTATTTACTTTCGTCATCTGTCTCAACTTCACCTGTCCAACCCGCAACTTTCGCCTTTTCAAACGCGATGTTATGAATTTTCTGGTGACGTTCAAACAGTTCTTTTGGTAAACGACTGACCAAGCAGCCATACTTATCCCATTCGGCATTCACCTTATCCAATAAAACGTCAACTCTGGACAGGTTCCAACCTTCACAGGTCTCTGTTTCTGGTATTAACTCAAATACCCAGGCATCACGAACCAGCTTACCAATCGTGGTCATTCCACCATTCAGATCATTATCAATACCTACATAAGTATTTGGTTTGCTCATACGCTCATTTATATTCCTAACATCCGATAAACAGAATATTTGACAGTGACTTGTACCCGCGCTTCCTGTGCATCCATGCACTCAGCGCATACCGTACATCCCTGTACTCGCGCCTCCTGTGCATCCATGCACTCAGCGCATACCGTACATCCTGTACATAAAAAAAGCCCCTGTCCGTGTAAGCTTCGGGCAGGGGCTCTAATTCATGAAAACACTCAAGCCCTACACTTAAACAGACTGACCACGGTAGATGACCATTGCAGCCCCTGCAGATTGTGAAAAGTTATCAAAACCCAACAGACGAACATGGTTGTTTGGGTGTGCTTTATGGCACGCTTCAACTTCAGCAATAATCGCGTCTACATTGGTTTCACCAAACATCGGTAATTTCCACATGTACCAATAGTTACTGATCGCATTTTCTGGTTCAGTGTGCTCAATACCCGGGTTCCAACCTTTGTCTACGATGTATTGAATTTGAGCACGGGTTGACTTTTTGCTCAAAGGCGGCAGATATGAAAAGGTTTCATATTTACGGCTCTGGGTAGCATCACTCAGGCTTGATTTATAATCTTGTACGTCACTCATGTAATTTACTCCAAAATAGTTAAATTCGTCTGTTGATTAAATACAGGCAAGGCACTTACCTTTCTATAAACTTGCCTTTCTATAAAAAGTTACCTGCAAAAAGCTTTCTGTAAAAAATATTTCGCAAAAAGTCTTTGCAAACAGGCGCCCTGCCTATGATGCCAAATATGATTCGCTTACTTATGCGCGACATCAATTTTGTCAACAGTATCAAATTCGAATTTGATTTCTTTCCAGGTTTCCATCGCAATCTTGAGTTCTGGGCTATGTTTTGCCGCAGCGTTAAGAATGTCCTTACCTTCTTTCTCAAGTTCACTTCCGGAGTTACGTGCTTCAACACACGCTTCAACCGCAACACGGTTAGCAGCCGCACCCGCAGCATTACCCCAAGGATGGCCCAAAGTACCACCACCGAATTGCAAACAAGAGTCATCACCGAAGATGCTAACCAACGCAGGCATATGCCACACGTGGATACCACCTGAAGCAACTGGCATAACACCCGGCATTGAGCCCCAATCCTGATCGAAGAAAATACCGCGTGAACGATCTTCTTTAATGAAACTATCACGCATGATATCAATCCAACCCAGGGTGGCATCGCGGTCACCTTCAAGCTTACCCACAACCGTACCTGAATGAAGATGATCACCACCGGATAGACGCAGTACTTTCGTTAATACACGGAAGTGAATACCGTGGTGTGGATTACGATCAAGTACTGCATGCATAGCACGGTGTATATGTAGCAACATACCGTTATTTTGACACCATTGCGCTAATTGAGTATTAGCAGAAAGACCACCTGTTAAGTAATCGTGCATAATGATTGGCGCGCCAATTTCTTTCGCATATTCAGCACGTCTCATCATTTCATCTGCAGTAGGTGCCGTTACATTCAAGTAGTGACCTTTGCGTTCACCCGTTTCAGCTTCGGCTTTATGGATTGCTTCCATAACAAAGTCAAAACGATGACGCCAGCGCATAAAAGGCTGAGAGTTAACATTTTCATCATCTTTAGTGAAATCAAGGCCACCACGTAAACCTTCGTAGCAGGCACGACCGTAGTTCTTGGCAGATAAGCCCAATTTAGGCTTAATGGTACAACCCAATAAAGGACGACCGTATTTGTTCAAGATATCACGTTCAACTTGAATACCTTGTGGTGGACCATTACAGGTCAAGACATAGGCGACTGGAAAACGAATATCTTCCAAACGAAGTGCACGTAATGCTTTAAAACCAAATACATTACCCACCAAAGAAGTCAGTACGTTTACTACTGAACCTTCTTCAAACAAATCGATTGGGTAAGCAACAAATGCGTAGAAACAGGTGTCATCGCCGGGTACGTCTTCAATGGCGTAGGCACGGCCTTTGTAATAATCCAGATCGGTTAACAGGTCAGTCCATACTGTGGTCCAGGTACCGGTTGAAGATTCAGCTGCAACGGCTGCAGCCACTTCCTCACGAGGAACCCCTTCCTGTGGCGTAATTTTGAAGCATGCAAGTAAGTCGGTATCTTTTGGCGTGTATTCAGGCTCCCAATACGTTTCGCGGTACTCTTTTACACCAGCGCTATAAGCTTTTGCCATTTCGGTCTCTCTCCTCGTGGATTTAAAATAATTGTTTAATAAAAACGTTAAATAACAACAGGTTACACAAGTAATGCTTAGTCGTACAATAATTAATAAAAAAGATTATACGGACCTAAAATATAATGTAAACTAAATAGTAATGATAGTATAGATAAGTAATTGCTTATGGTACTGGTTGATGCACGTCACATTAAGACAACTCAAAGTATTTGAATCGGTCGCCCGCCTTTTAAGCTACACGCGGGCAGCCGATGAATTACATCTAAGCCAACCCGCCGTATCCATGCAGGTAAAGCAATTAGTTGAAAAAATCGGTTTACCGTTATTCGAGCAAATTGGTAAAAAAATCTTTTTAACTGAAGCGGGTCGAGAGGTATTCCGTTACAGCCGTTCCATTGAACAACAAATCAATGAACTCGAGGACACCATTGGCAGTTTAAAAGGTATAAGTGGAAAACTATCGATTTCGGTTGCCTCAACAGCTAACTACTTTGTACCTATATTACTGGGCACGTTTTGCAAACGTTTCCCCGACGTCTCTGTCAGTCTCGACGTAACGAATAGGAAAACCTTACTACAACAATTAAATGATAATGAAACAGACCTGGTGATAATGGGGCAGCCGCCTGCCGATATGAATCTGGTTGCAGATATTTTCATGGAAAACAACCTGGTGATTATCGCCCCACCTGACCATCCTTTATCTAAACATTTATCGAAACAAAAGCCCCCACACACACAAATCCCGTTAAAAAAACTGGAAAATGAAATATTTTTAGTACGTGAACAAGGTTCCGGTACCCGAGATGCGATTGAACGCTTTTTTCAAGCACATGACATTCATATCACAACCGGGATGGAAATCGGTAGCAGTGAGGCAATTAAACAAAGCGTGCAAGCGGGACTCGGACTCGGCTTATTATCCCACGACACACTGGATATGGAACTGGCACTAAACAAACTCGTTATTCTGGATGTAGATGAATTTCCAATATTACGTCATTGGTACATTATGCATTTGAAAAGCAAACGACTTTCAACAGTTGCTATTGCGTTTAAAAAATTCTTGCTTACAGAAGCGAAATCAATACTAGGGAAGGTTTAACCTAAATAAATCAGTTGGATCGTAGCGAGGGCGGCTATTTTCAGTTTAATTTCACACCAATTGTGCGCGCCATGCCGCCCCATTGTGCCGCAGTAATTAAAGCAACGACCTCGAATCCTTCTTTTTCCATTGGCAAAACGACAAGCGCATCCCCTTCACTTATCGAGTAACCAGCCGCTTTTTCAATATTTTCCGCATGAGAAACCAAAATGGTATTTTTATCTGTTTTTTGGGGCATAGACGACAACATATTTATCAGCACATTGACACGTCGTTCGCTCTCGTGGCGCTCTGCATACCTTATCCCTTTCAAGTCATAAGATTCCGTAACTTTCATCACAGCACCAAACGCAATTTTTGCTGTATTCATGCTACGACAATAAGGGCTTGCATACACTCTGGATATTGGGATATTCATTGCAGCAAAGGCTTCGCCGATTGACCGCGCCTGAGCTCGACCTTTTCCAGATAATTTACGTTGTATCTCACAATCATCCATATTTTTTGATTGTGTATCTCTTTCCAGCGGATTGGTTTTGGCATGTCGAAAATAGATAACATACCCGCCCTCTTTCAATTTATTCACAAGCTGGTCAGCCTGACCAAGTACGGCAACACCCCGAACCATTTCTTTTTGTTGAGAAGCGCAACCACCAACAAAGAACGAGGCAATTAATATTAATAAAACACAATATAAATTTGTTTTCATTACTTTACCTTAAACATAAATAAGGAAACTTTTCAGTTAACCAATAGCTTCAGTTAACCAGCAGCTAGTGTATTTCAACAAACGCTTCCGCAAGGAATTTACGCGCTTGTTCACTAGCAGCATCTTCAGGATAACCTTCCACGAGTTCTTTCCATATTTTAATTGCTTGCAATGGTTCCTTTTTAATATCGCGATAGAGTAATCCAAGATTCAGGTAGGCATTACCGAATCCTGGATAATTTTTAATGACTTCTTTGAAAGTCTGTTCAGCATACGAAAAATTTCCATTACTCCAGTACATCGTCCCCATATCGGTTTTGACACCCGGCTGAGCGGGGTCTATTTGTAATGCTATCGCGTAGTAGACCAATGCCTGTGACGGCACCTTTTGGTCGAAATAGTAGTTACCGAGCTGAATTGCTGCTGCAGAATCTCGCGTATTTTGGTTCAATCGCTCCCGTAAACCATTGATGACATCAGCATCGATTGTACTCTCATTCATCTTCTAACCACCAATTTCAATATAAACCTAAATTATCAAGCGGGATTGGAATCTCAGGCATTTCGACATCCGGTAAATCTGAGCCTGTTCCAATATTACTAACACTCAACGCGCATGGCAATTATTATGCTCAAACTTCGGCCACAATATAACTCACCCAGGACTCTTGTTGATCTATTTCTTTAACCTCAATAAACTTGCCAGTACTTTCCAGATACTCATTGTCTTCGTCCTCATCATCTTCTTCAAATTCATCCCAAAAAACTCGTACATTGTTAAATCCGGCCTCCAGTAATAATTCAGTTAACTCAGGGATCGTCCACAATCGCCAATCATAAGTAAACGCTTTATCCATTCTGGATCCATCTGGAAATAGAAAATTGATATGGCAAAGAATATCATGATTAATTGGGTTGAATTTTTCCTGCTCCCAAATAAATGTAAACTCTTCGTCGTCTACATCGCGCTCTTCTTCGAGCACATCGACGGTTTCAGTGCCACCAAACATATCCAGAATAAATAGTCCGTCTTCGTTTAACCCCTTTCGTGCTTGTTCAAAATAACCACGTAATGCATCTCGCGTTTTAAACACGCCGTAACTAAAATTGGTCGCACAGGTAATATCGGCTTTGGGCTCTATTACGTCCAACACATTCGCATTGAGGATAGAGAGTCTTTGCGCAATATTTTCGCCAGCAGGTTCAATATTGTGCAGGCGCCCCCATTGCAGCGTATCTTTGCATAGGTCCACACCCAGAGCACGTCTGCTTGCGTTGGACTTACACCATTCCACAGAGAGTAGCGCCGTTCCGCAAAAATCTTCTCGCATAAGGACAGGTTCACGGCCACTAAGACTTCGGAAACGGTCCTCAAAAAATTCGATCTCCGCTTCAGGTGCCTGTACGGCTTTTTGATAAAGCACGTGTTTATTAGCCAACTCGGCCATAGACACGTTCCCCTTTTTACTTTTTGGCATTTTACTTGTCACGTATTAGCACACCTTAGACAGACGACAATCGAAAAACAGGAATGAGTAACTATTATACCATGGCGGGTGTTTTTCTGTGAACTTGGTGGCCTCGGGAAGAGTCTCTCTACACATACTACACATAACATAATATGTACTCTCGAGACATAAGGCCATCCCTGACCAAAGTCTCTTCGCACTTCCCTGTGCTCTCGAGATATAAGGCCGTCCCTAACCAAAGTCTCTTCGCACTTCCCTGTGCTCTCGAGACATAAGCACATCCATGTGCAAAAAAAAACGGGGTCCATAAGACCCCGTTAACCAGTTAAACAACTTTATTATTATTTAAACAAATATTTTATTTAAAGTCTTTACGTAGACCAACTGAGATAACAGTTTCGTCTGTGTTCTCAGCATCTGGCGAAGTTGAACGGAAACCGCCAAAAACACGAGTTGTTTTGCTAAACTTGTGAATCACACCAATAGAAGCATATGATGTACCTTCATCAGCAGCAGTATCATCATCACGTTGGCCAAATTGAGCAACTAACGTGTTGCTTCCAAACTTGCCCTGATAGCCGACGAAGGCATAAGTAGGCTCAGTGCCCTTAACTTCGTCATCGGCGTTTTCAATCTGGGCTGAAATTTTGTGATTTCCCATTTTGAATTGGCCACCAAATTTTACAGTGCTATATGACTGAGTCAGGTTAATACGATCACCGGCATCAAACGTAGCCACAAATGCTTCCCAATTTTTTTGTTTGTACATGAACGAAGTTACTATAGCGCCATCATCTTCAGAAGGACCATATGCTAACTGAGCTACAAATCCGCCTGCAATTTTTGGTGTTACATAAGCGATTGTGTCGGGTACAAAACCATTGTGCCCTGCATAGCTAACGCCGCTTTCTTTTCCTGACATACCGGCGTTACCACGCGCTTCAAGTGTAGTTGCGACGAAGGGATCGTACTTTACACCACCCGCATATTTATAGGGCGATTTAAGATTACCCATTACAAAAGTACCAAAACCACCAGTCAAACCGACTAAGGCTGTACGTCCTGTTAGTGACGCTTTACTGGTTGAGTCAGAATCGTTATCAACAGTATCCACCTTCCATTCGAAGTTGGCGATTCCTTTCAAACCATTGCCCAAATCTTCACTGGCTTTAACACCAAAACGACCACGTGCATTATCCACAAGGTCAATCCCGTCTGTAACTTCACTACCCGTAACACTTGCTTGATCTCTGTCAAAACTCGCTATTTCTACTTGCGCAGCACCATACACTGAGACGTCCGCGCTTGCCGCCATAGGCAATGCTAAAGAAGCACCAGCAACGATAGCAATTAATTTTTTATTCATAATATTCATCTCCCCGATGATCAGCTAATTAGTAAAAAAACAAAATTTATCATTCATCTTGAAAACAAACAAACGACAAACATTAAACCCACATTCAATCAAAATAACACAAATTGCCTAGGCTATTTATAGCAGCTTTTTGCAAATGTGCAACAAATTTTAAAAAAAACTATGAATACAAGCAGTTTGATGTCGTTAAAATGATACAGCCGTTATTTTTAACGTGACGTAGTTCGCATTTCAACCAAAATTATATTGGTAATTGTGCGGAATTCATGGAGCTAATAGCGGGATAAATAATACAATGTGCTTCATTCAAAAAAACGATAATTTAAACCCAATGGTTTGTTGCCTCCATCTTTTAACATAAATGGCGCTTGATACGGATAATTAGGAACCCGATGATACTGGCTGGGGAACCAGGATTACTCGGCGCATCCCTGCGCCTCGCCCTTCGGGCCGTCGCTACGCGCCGTTCAAAATCGCTCCCGGCGATTTTGTCAAACCTGTAACGGTTCAAATCCTGGTTTCCAATAAGATAGTTTTCATGAACACAAGAAGTTCTATGATACTGGCTGGGGAACCAGGATTCGAACCTGGATTGACGGAGTCAGAGTCCGTAGTACTGCCGTTGTACGATTCCCCAATCGAGGTATTTAATGCAGAAAAACCCGCGAAACTCAAGTCGAGTTTGGCAGGTTTTTTTGTTAAAACTTTTTGTTATGAAAAAGTTGTTATGAAAAATAGTGAAAAAAATAGAATATATTAACGTTTAGAGTATTGTGGTCTCTTACGCGCCTTGTGAAGGCCGATTTTCTTACGCTCCACTTCACGGGCATCTCGCGTGACAAACCCAGCTTTTCGTAGTGCCGGCCGTAAAGTTTCATCGTGTTGCAGTAATGCACGGGTAATACCGTGTCGAATCGCACCTGCTTGACCTGTGTTACCACCGCCTCGCACATTGACCTTTATATCAAAATCAGTTTCCAGATTCGCGGTCACCAGTGGCTGCCTAACTAACATACGTGATGTTTCCCGGCCAAAATACTCTTCAATAGATTTTTTATTGATGGTAATAGCACCTGTACCCTTGGACAGAATAACCCGTGCTGTTGAACTTTTTCGACGACCAGTAGCGTTAAGTGTGTTTTCCATAAAAAATTCCGTTGTTAATCAATATTTAGTTAGGTACTAGAGTTCCAGAACCTTAGGTTGCTGCGCTGCATGCATATGCTCTGTGCCTGCATAGACTTTTAATTTCTTAAACATTTCCCGGCCCAACGGGTTTTTCGGTAACATACCTTTAATCGCTTTTTCAACTATTTGGGTGGGCGCCTTCAGCATCTGATCTTTATATTTGATAGACTTTATGCCACCAGGATAACCGGTATGATGATAATAGATTTTGTCTTCTTCTTTTTTACCCGTCACTTTGATCTTTTCAGCATTGATGATAACAATGTAATCGCCCGTGTCCATATGGGGGGTATATTCAGCCTTATGCTTACCGCGCAAACGCCTGGCAACCTCAGTCGCTAGCCTACCCAGAACTTTATCTTTTGCATCAATAAGATACCAATCACGCTTGATATCAGAAGGCGTGGCACTGAAGGTCTTCATACCGATCGTCATACCGTGTGAAACTCCGTTTTATCATCATACTAAAGAGGGTCGAAATGGTACGGATAGGTGGGGTTTGTGTCAATAGGTTTGGGCGTTTTTGCAGGGAACTCATTATGTTAGGATGAGTTGGCGGTGTAATTTTATGACAATTCCAGGGGGATATGCACAGGAGGCGATGCATTAGTCTTTTTTACCCTCATTAATCTATAATAATCAATAAGTTAAATTAAACCTCCGGCTTATATTTGCAGGTCTGTCACAACCCGACCATCAATCAAGTGTCCCTGGATAATCCGGTCTATGTCACTTTTATTCTGATAGCGATACCAAACACCCTCGGGATACACCACAATAACCGGCCCTTCTGCGCATCGATTCATACAGCCCGCTATATTCACGCGCACGCCGCCCGGTTTCGCTAATTTTAATTCTTTGGTACGCGCCTTGGCATAATCACGCATACTTCGAGCATCGGCATCCTGGCAACAGGCCCGCCCGTCATCGCGCTTGTTGGTACAAAAAAAGATATGATGTTTGTAATACATAATTAACTACAGAGCAAAAAAGAGCAAAAATAAAAAATGAAAGGTAAAAGTAACACAATTACAGCTAAACAAAAATCAAGCGATAAGATTAAAATTCTCGATTTCAGACCACCTAAATGAGCAAAAATCCAAACTTTAAACAAAATGCTGCAATTGAGCAGCTTGCCGATCGCTGTGTTAAATGCGGCATGTGTTTACAGAGTTGTCCCACTTATCAAAAAACGTTGGATGAAGGCGAATCACCGCGTGGGCGTATTTCATTGATACAAGGCGTGTTCAGCGGAGAATTAAAAATCACATCAAAGTTAGTAACGCACTTGGACAACTGTCTAAAATGCCGGGCGTGTGAAGACATTTGTCCATCGGATGTGCCGTATGGCGCCATTATCGACACAAGCCTTGATCACATTGAATCCAATTTTAAACGCGGCTTGTTTTATCGAACATTCAGGAAAACAGGGTTGAGCCTGGTAAAAAACACACCGTTGCTTTCGACATTCTTTTCCATGTTACGCTTTTATCAACAAAGTGGATTACAGTGGTTAGCTTCACACAGTATATTCGCGATCAATTCCCGATTTGCGCAGCTAAATAGCGCACTCCCCTCGGTTCCGAAAAAATCTAACTGGCAAGCATACTACCCACCGCTAAACACGCATCAGGGTGATGTTGCGTTGTTTACCGGTTGTATCGCACGCACACTCGACGAAAAAACGCTTCAATCAAGTATTAATGTTATGACTAAATTAGGATACGGCGTGCATGTGCCACAAAACCAACGTTGTTGTGGCGCACTTCATCAACATAATGGTGCAAAGCAACAAGCAAATTTATTGCTTAAATATAATCACCAGGTATTTGGTGAATTGAAAATTGACGCTATCATTACGGCCGCCAGTGGTTGCGGCACGGTGCTAGCGGAAGGCTTCAATTTAGCTGAAGACTCCTTAAACTTAGCTGAAGACTCCATGAATATTGAGCAGCAATGTACGAATGCGGTGTCCACAGAGATAATCGATATCAATACGTTCTTATCAACAATAAAATGGCCTGAAAATATAATCCTGAAACCATTGAACAAAACCATTGCCCTGCATGACCCCTGCAGCCTGCGCAGAGTATGGCGTCAACACGACAAGCCCTACAAATTACTGAAAAAGATTCCACAAATAAATATAGAATCACTCCCGCATAATGACCAGTGTTGCGGCGCGGCAGGGAGTTATATGTTAACGCATCCTCGAATGGCGAACTCACTGCGCGATGACAAGTTAAATGTAATTCAGACTCAACCGTTCGATTTCCTGGCGACGTCCAATATTGGTTGTGCATTACACTTTGCAGCTGGTTTGAAAGAAAAACAGGCTGAAATCGAAATCGTCCACCCGGTGGTACTTATAGACCGGCAAATTAAAAATATTTAATCACAGAGAAAAATATTTCATACATAATAAGCTAACCAAACGATTTACTCTGTAAACTCACGGGAAAACACCCAAGAAGCGGTAATACGTTAAGGTGTTTATTCTTCTTATACTCTTGGTTACAATAATTTATGATATTCTATAGCAGCCTTTTCACTACCGGTTGTATAACCTTCATCGATGACTTTGATCAAAAGGTCGACTAGTTGCTTGTTATTGCCTATGGCCTTGCTTGTGGCTGCATTAGCCGTTTTAACCTTATTTGTGAAATTCATACACCTTATAATCGTGCCAACCAAATCCAGGTATTATGCAGCCGTGCGGATAAGGAATTAGACAGTTTCTTTCGAGTCTGCGATAGACTAATCCATCAGGAAGCAACTCAAGGGTGTACTTCTCTTTGCTTCCTTGCCCGCGCCTCTCCAAGACGTTGTTTTTAACCTTTGTAGGTGTGTAGTAGTCGTTACCACAATATTTTATCTCGCCTGGACAAAAAATAGTTTGTCCGGATTCACAAGTTAACACAGTCACTATTTCTGTTTCTTTTATTTTTAGTGTGAGTCCGTAACATAATTTTTCATTTCCAATATTTAGCTTAGACACCGCCTCCAGTGTAGCCTCTACTGTTGAAGCACCTTCGACTGAAAGTGTTTGTGTTACGCTTCCCTCTCCCGCTAAGGATTTAAAATTCGGAAAATTGCCCGACGTTTTTTTTGCCTCCATCGCCAATGTTACGTGAGAAAAAGACATTAAACACGATAAAGCACCAAACAAAATGATGGACACACAACCAAAATGAAAGAACTGCTCTCGAAATGACGTCAA
>VAPK010478165.1_pt1 | contig 33143 bp, 31 predicted proteins | sample 3395031 | NCBI WGS metagenome assembly VAPK01 (sample SAMN08290443, study PRJNA428436) | hydrothermal vent metagenome | isolation source: Deep-sea hydrothermal vent chimney 1 | place: Pacific Ocean: Juan De Fuca Ridge
CGCCATCTTTTTTGGGGCATGATTTTAACCACAACGCTTCGGTAGCAGGTAGTTGTCTTGATGATATCGGGGCAGAAAATTGCTGGGTCAGCCATTTTTTATAGCCACCAAGAGATACAAGGCTGTCAATTGTAGTAATTGTTGGTCCAAATGTACTTTGGGTTAAAAACCGTGCGGCATCAGCTCGGCTCAAGTTAGATGTGGGGCTACCACCCTGAGTAATGATATTTTGAATTTCAAATTGTTGGGTAGCAGTTTGCCATTGTAAACGTAAGGTATAGCCTATACCATCTGCTATGAAGTTAGAGACAACAATTTGCTCGTTCTCGATTTGGACGGATGCGCTATCGAGATTAACAGTATTAATATCCGAAATAAAATTATTTTCTAACCTTGTGACATTAAATGAGGCACTTGCATCTTGAGTGAACCCGTTGACATCATGCGCTCTAACTAGGACAGTGTGATTCCCTTTAGATAATTCAGAATAAGGGAAAGCCATTGAAAATCCCGACTGCGCAGAATTAGGATATTGTGGGAACGCATCCCTCACATCATTTCGGGTTGCTCCAGCAGGAATATCTGTACTATATTGGCCATCAATGAATAATTCTATTTTTTGAATTGTCGCTTGTCCAACAGCCCAGCCTCGTAGGTTGGCGATACCATTACTCGTGAACTGTGCTGAAGGTTCCTCAAGCGTAATTATAAGAGGGGAGGTTTCTACATGGGCGACAGAGGCAGCAGGTTGAACACCAGATAATGCAGAAATAGTGGATGCTGTTAAACTAGAGACGCCACGCTTTATCACCGATTCCATTTCAAATTGTTGTGTTGCAACACGCCAGCGTAGCCGAACGTCATAGAAGCGACCATCTGCGATAAGATTGGTTACGATAACCTCTTGGCCAGATAGAGAAGCGGTGGCACTGGATAAGCTAACCAGATTAGGATCTGCGATAAATTCATTATCAAGCCGAGCGACAATAAAGCTAGAGCTGGTTTCTTGGGTGAGACCATTTATATCATGTGCACGAATTAATGCGGTATGGCTGCCGGGCGATAATAGGGTATAAGGGAATGCCATTGAAAACCCAGATCTATTTGCATTAGGATAATTCGGAAAGGCGGCACCTACATCAGCTCGTGCAGCCCCAGAAGGAATGTCGGTGCTATATTGGCCATCAATAAATAACTCAATTTTTGAAATGGGCGCCAATCCAATCGCCCAACCCCTTAAGTTCGAGATCCCGGTGCTGACATTATTTGCAACTGGTTCTTCAAGAATAACAAGAATATTTGGATCGGCAGCCAAGCTTGTTTGAGCGTTGAACAAGGTGAAAAGAATAAGTAAAAACGTTGTCTTTTTGTATACGAGGGAGCGGAGTAATTTTAAAAGCATATCTTCAATTGTCCTTAAACTAATTATCCATCTTGGATTAAAGGATTGTGTCACACACAAGAAATTTATGCAAGATTCATGCTATCATTTGGAATGGTGTTAAGCGGTTGTTATTTTAGGGTTTATGTGAAGAAAGATAATTTTAGATGTCAATTTTTGTCACAAAGTGACGTACTGTGACTATTATGATGTTCATATCGTGATCGTGTTTAAAATTAAAAATTATAAAAATAGCGCAAGTAATATGAACCCCAATAACAAGCGATAGACAACAAACGGCCACATGCCGATGCGATCAATTAGTTTAAGAAAGAGATGGATACAGAGGTAGGCGCTGAGGGCTGAAAATAGGGAGCCGAGGAATAGAGTATTCCAGTCTACGGTGGCATTACTTAAGATGAGCTCTCTTACTTTGAGGCAACCGGGTAAGAAGATCGCAGGAATGGAGAGCAGGAAGGAGAAACGGGCGGCTGCGGGGCGAGTGAGGCCGAGCAGGAGAGCGGCGGTGATGGTGATGCCGCTCCGGGAGGTGCCAGGGATGAGGGCGATAGCTTGAGCGCAGCCGATAAATAGAATATCAAACCAGCTGAGATTATGTTCTGTACATTGGCGTTTGCCGCGCCAGTCGGCATAGCCTAATAGTAAGCCAAAAATAATTGTTGTTGCAGCGATAACAAGCGGGTCGCGTAAGTCTATTTCGATGATATCTTTAAACGCCAATCCTGCGAGGCCAACGGGGATTGTACCCAATAAAACAGCCCAGGCAAGACGACTTTCGCCAACTTGTTGCCGTTGTTTGATACCTTGAAACCAGTCTCTGAATAAGGTGCGCAGGGTGTCACGAAAATAGTAGACAACGGCGCCGAGTGTGCCAATATGGACTGCGATATCAAACGCCAAACCTTGATCTTGCCAGCCAGCGATAAGTGGCAGGAGGATAAGGTGGGCGGAGCTGGAAATTGGTAAGAACTCAGTGAGCCCTTGTAATAATGCCAGTGCGAGTATATGTAAAAAATCCATAAGGCCCAATATCTAAATTTAATTTAAGCTTATTATATAGGCTTCATGATAAAATGCGCAGCTACATTTTGATTAAATTCGATAGAGACCATGCCAAACCGAATTCGCGAGATACCTTATAACTATACGTCCTTTTCTGATCGAGAAATCGTGATTCGATTTTTGGGTGAGCCAATGTGGGATGTGGTGCAGACTTTACGGGGTAAGCGTAAAACAGGTCGTTCGGCGCGGATGTTGTTTGAGGTGTTGGGCGATATGTGGGTGATTTCGCGTAATCCCTTTATCCAAGATGATTTAATTGAGAATAATAAACGCTGGGATTCTTTATGCCATGCCTTACATCACCGTTTAGACCAAATTCGGGAACGCGCAACAGGCAATGATGCGCCGTTGGTGATGCGCTTGGTCGAATCGGCTCGGCAGGCGATTGAAAAATTCGAGAATAATTTGCTGGGGATGGCTGATCGCCGTAAGGAAGTGGTACGAGAACTGTCATCGGCCACTAAAAAACATAATCTCAAATTTGATGGTTTATCACGTGTTTCCCATGTCACCGATGCAACGGATTGGCGGGTGGAATTTCCATTATTGGTGGTGACGCCGGATAGTGAAGCTGAAATGGCGGCAGTGGTGGCAAAGTCGATTGAACTCGGCTTAACCGTGATTCCGCGTGGTGGCGGTACGGGCTATACCGGTGGGGCGATTCCACTTTCTGCCGACAGTGTGGTGATTAATACTGAAAAATTAGAAGGCTTAGGTGAGGTCATTTACCGTGCCTTGCCTGACCGAGAAGGCGAAGAAGTTGCCACGGTGCGCGCTGAAGCGGGCGTGGTGACACGTCGTGTTTCTGACTTAGCCGATGGACAGGGCTTGGTATTTGCCGTTGATCCCACCTCCCAAGACGCCTGCACGATTGGCGGAAATGTGGCAATGAATGCGGGTGGGAAAAAAGCTGTGATGTGGGGCACGACATTGGATAATTTAGTGTCATGGCGCATGGTGACGCCCGATGCGAACTGGTTAGAAGTCGAGCGCTTAAACCATAATTTAGGCAAAATTCATGATGTGGAGATGGCTGAGTTTAGGGTGACGCATTATCACCCAGACGGTCAAACGCCGATGGGTGAACCTGAGCATATTTCTATTCCTGCTGATCAATTGCGAAAGTCGGGTTTGGGGAAAGATGTCACCAATAAATTCTTGGGTGGTTTGCCGGGGATTCAAAAAGAAGGCTGTGATGGGCTGATTACCTCTGCGGTGTTCGTCTTGCATCGGATGCCGAGCTTTATTCGTACGGTGTGTTTAGAATTTTTCGGCCAAGATTTGAGCAAGGCTGTGCCTGCTATTGTCGAAACTAAAGATTTTTTGGATAACAATCCTCAGATAGTACTCGCGGGCATGGAGCATCTGGATGAACGCTATGTGAAGGCGGTGGATTATACGACCAAAGCGCCACGGCCCGTATTACCTAAAATGGTGTTATTGATTGATGTGGCCGGTGATGATGAAGATGCAGTCGCTGCTGCAGCATCAGAAATTGTGCGTTTATCTAATTTGCGCGATGGTGAAGGCTTTGTGGCGACAAGCCCTGAAGCACGTAAACAATTCTGGGCTGATCGGGCGCGTACTGCGGCGATTGCACGTCATACCAATGCGTTTAAGATCAATGAAGATGTTGTGATCCCGTTAGATCGTTTATCTGAATATAATGATGGTATTGAACGCATCAATATTGTGCAATCGACGCAGAACAAACTGAATATGTTGTCTGCTGTCTGTGATTATTTGGCGGAAGAACCCGCCGAGCTTAATTTAAGCAATGATAATAATGAAAATGATGAGATTTTGCTTAGCAAGGTCACAACAGCGCGCACTCATCTAACGGAAGTACAACAGCGCTGGGAAGATATTTTGGCGCAATTGGATGCGCCAGCGGATACGAATACCAGTGTATTGCTCACCGGTGTCACCGTTGCTGAAGATGATACGGTGTTTGATATCATGCAACGTCGGGATTTGCGGATCTCCTATCGACAAGAAGTGGAACAGCCGCTGAAAGATATTTTCCAAGGCCTCGCGTTGGAAGCATTGCGAGATAAATTAGATAGTATCCATACCGATATTCGCTCCAGCCGCCTATTTGCGGCCACGCATATGCATGCGGGCGATGGCAATGTGCATACGAATATTCCAGTGAACTCTAGCAATTATGGGATGATGCATGAAGCGGAGAAAATCGTTGAGCAGGTGATGGCATTAGCTACTAAATTAGGCGGTGTCATTTCAGGTGAACATGGTATCGGTCTGACTAAGATGCAATTCTTAGGCGAAGATACGATTACGGCGTTTGCAGCTTACAAAGAAAAAGTCGATCCAAAGGGCCGATTTAATGCCGGAAAATTATTGGCAGGATCGGGGCTAGAGAATGCTTACACGCCTTCCTTGCAATTATTACAGCAAGAAGCATTGATTCTAGAAGCTAGCGATCTCAATGAGATCAATATGGATATTAAGGATTGTTTGCGTTGCGGGAAATGTAAGCCAGAATGTACAACACATGTGCCGCGTGCCAATTTACTCTATTCACCGCGCGATAAAATTTTAGGCACAGGGCTGATTTTAGAAGCGTTCTTATATGAAGAGCAAACCCGTCGTGGTATTTCAGTGCGTCATTTTGATGAAATGAATGATGTGGCGGATCATTGTACGATCTGCCATCGCTGTCTGAATCCTTGCCCGGTGAATATTGATTTTGGTGATGTCACCGTGAAAATGCGGGCAGTGCTTAAAAAGCAAGGTAAGCGCAAGTTTAGCTTGGGTACCTGGGCTGGGATGACCTATCTGAATGCCACCGATCCGCTCACGGTGAGGCTCATGCATAAAGCAATGATCATATGGGGTGCAAAAGGTCAGCGTTTAGGGCATAAAATTGTGAAAGCCTTCGGCTTACTAGCGAATAAGAAACCGGCCCCGACAACGGTAAAACCCGCCATTCCAGCGCAAGTAATCCATTTTATGCGCAAGCCGATGCCTGCGGGCTTACCATCAAAAACAACGCGCGCGATGTTGGGTGTGGAAGATGACAAAATGATTCCCATCCTGCGGGATCCGAATTATGCTGCGAAGCATGAAGGCGAAGAGCGCGATGCCGTGTTCTATTTCCCTGGCTGTGGCTCTGAGCGTCTGTTTAGTCAGGTGGGTTTGGCGACCATGGCAATGCTCTATGAAGTTGGCACTGAAACGGTATTGCCGCCGAGTTACTTATGTTGTGGTTATCCGCAGGCATCGAGTGGCGAGACAGAAAAAGGTCAGGCAATCTCAACGGCAAACCAAGTGTTATTCCACCGCATGGCGAACACCCTTAATTATATGGACATTAAAACGGTTATCGTATCGTGTGGCACCTGTATGGACCAATTGCTTAAATATCAGTTTGAATCGATTTTCCCAGGCTGTCGTTTATTGGATATTCACGAATATCTCATGGAAAAAGGGGTCAAAGTGGAAGGTGTTGAAGGCACACAATATCTCTATCATGAGCCTTGCCACACGCCGATGAAAACATATGAAGCCACCGAAGTCGCAGCGACATTGCTTGGGCAGGAAATAACCTTAAATGATCGTTGTTGTGGTGAAGCAGGCACTTTTGCCACTGCACGTCCAGATATCGCCATGCAAGTCCGCTTCCGTAAAGAAGAAGAAATTACCAAAGGCATTCAAACCTTAACGGACGAACCAAAAGCGGTGGCGAATAACGTCAAAATGCTCACTTCTTGCCCTGCCTGTGTGCAAGGTTTATCGCGCTATGAAGATGAAACGGGCATTGAAACTGACTATATTGTGGTTGAAGTGGCGAATAGTGTATTAGGTGAAGGCTGGCAGCAGAGATTTATTGAAGATGTGAAAGAAGGCGGGATTGAAAGGGTGTTGTTATAGGTTGAAGAATATTCACTTCCGTTAGAGGTGAATTAGCGTAACCATGAAATAACTTAAAAATAAGCGTCACTTCGTATTGAACTAAGAGGCAACCCTGTGTAAAATAGTCCGGCTTAGGTGTGGTGAATCTGCCAGCGCCGATAAGAATTTATTTTGGAGATAGACAGATGTACGCGGTAATCAAAACAGGCGGCAAACAATATAAAGTTGCAGAAGGTGAATATCTTCGTGTAGAAAAACTTGAAGCAGAAGCGGGCGACAGCGTTGTATTGTCAGAAGTATTGATGCTGGTTGATGGTGACAACGTCACAATCGGTGCGCCGATGGTTGATGGCGCAAGCGTTACAGCAACTGTGCGTGAGCAAGGTCGTGGTGAGAAAGTTAAAATCATCAAATTCCGTCGTCGTAAGCATTACCGTCGTCAAGCAGGTCATCGCCAAAGCTATACAGAAATTATGATCGACAGCATTTCTGCATCAGGTGCTAAGAAAAAAGCGGCGCCTAAGAAGGCAGCAGCGCCAGCAGCAAAACCTGCGGCTAAGAAAGCAGCGCCAGCTAAAAAAGCAACTGCTAAGAAAACAACGGGTAAAGATGATTTAAAATTAATTTCAGGTGTGGGCCCTGTGTTAGAAGGCAAACTGAATGATTTGGGTGTGACACACTTCCAGCAAATCGCAGATTTCACAGCAGAGAAAATTGCAGAGCTAGATGAAGCATTAAACTTTAAAGGTCGTATTGATCGTGATGATTGGTTAGGCCAAGCAAAAATTCTCGCATCAGGTGGCGAAACAGAATTTAGCAAAAAGAAAAAATAAGCGATTAATCGCTGAAATTGAAAAAGGGCTGATTTTTATCAGCCCTTTTTTTTGCCTGTAACAAGCGTATGATGATTATTTTGAATAAAATAATCAGGAATAAGCAATGGCAAATGAAGGCTACCACGAACCAATTGAATTATTATCATCGAAGACGCGTGATATGCATCGAGCAATTACTTCGTTAATGGAAGAGTTAGAAGCGGTTGATTGGTATAACCAACGCGTTGATGCGTGCGAGAATCTCGAATTAAAAGCGATTCTTGCGCATAACCGGGATGAAGAGAAGGAGCATGCTGCCATGGTGCTTGAATGGATTAGGCGGCAAGATCCGAGATTTGATAAGGAATTGAAAGATTATTTGTTTACCGATAAGCCGATAGCACATTCGTAGAAATTAAATGGTGTTAGAAAGAGAGCCCTTCGACAAGCTCAGGACGAACGGCGAGGAAATCACTTCTCAGTCAATGCGGTCCCATCAAATTGAATCCCAGCCCAACCCGTTTTGATAAAGTGCCGGATATTCTGGTGGTCATCCCCATCAGGTGACTCGAGTACCCCACGATAATATTGACCGAAGCAAGCTAAGGTCTCAGTTTCCGTGAAATTATGTAGTTTGGCGAATGAAAAGAGTTTGCAGGAGCCATTATTTTGATTTGCTTCATTACGACAATCACCATTAGTGAAGGCGGTTGGCGTGAAATCATAAAGAACATCAATGATATCGATAGTATTACTAAAATAAAGATCATCCGTCGCTTGCTGGAGTTGCGCGATCATTTCTAAATTTGTCATAGGGATCCTTAGGCGCGCGCCATGAATTTGCTGGTGGATGTGTTTATTTTAATTACATCACCCTGTTCGATATATTCAGGCACTTGCACCTCTAAGCCTGTCGAGAGTATGGCAGGTTTCGTGCGTGCCGTCGCGGATGCGCCTTTAATGCTCGGGCCTGTTTCAGTGATTTCTAATGCTACGGCAGCAGGCACTTCAATCGCCACCAAATTGCCTTCTAAGATAATCGCAACTATGCCTTCTAAACCTTCCGGTAAAAAGCCGATATCATCTTCGATATCGATGGTGTTAATTGTATATTGCTCATAACTTTCTAAATTCATAAAGGTATAGCTATCATCATCTTTATAGGAAAATTGCACCACGATACGTTCACAATCCACATCTTTTAGAAAATCATCGCCTTTCAACGTTTCATCGCGCTTCTGCTTAGTCTTAAGATGATTAAATCGAACTTTATACAATGTAGAAGCGCCACGAGAAGAAGGATTACGCACTTCAATTTGTTTAACGACATAAGGGGCATCGTTTACTTCGACGACCATCCCACGTTTTAAATCACTGGCTTTCGGCATGTTATTTTCTCTTCAAATTTGGATGGGGATATTATACGGGATTAAGCCTATTATTCCCGCGTAGGCGGGAATCCATTATGAAAATAGCTTAATCCCCAATTTTGCTTTTTGCATTAAGACAAAATGTTTATCAAGCGAATAAATGGCTAGGGTATTTTGAATCGCATTTTGAGCAATAATTAAATCTGGAATACCAATTCCACTGACACCTGATTGCAAACAACTAACCTGAAGTGCAACGATATTATCCCAGTCTAATTCGATGGGTAGCTTACGCAGCTTTTGTAACAATGCAATAATATGGTTTTCTTTTTTAACGGTTAACAGTGGCAATAATTCAGTTAAGATGAGATTATTGATGACTACTAGATTTTCATCAATTAAATAATCCAGTTTTTCAGAATGTGCACCTGATCTAAAATAATCAATCCATATCGAGGTATCAACCAATACCGCCATTAATGACGGCCACGCAAGGCATCAAGGTCAATCTCTAAATCTACAGTGCCTTTGGCCTTTTTTAAATCAGCAATTTCAGATTTTCTAATCATTTCTTCTAGTGCGACGGTGATCACTTGGGTTTTTGTTTTTATCTGGGATAAAGACATCGCTTTGTTTAATAATTCTTTGGGTAAATCGAGTGTTGTTCGCATGGCTATTCCTCCTAATGGAATTTATATGCATATATTATCATTTATATGCATATAATGTGTCAATCATCTGATGATCATCAAAATTCGATATCGATAGCCTAGCGCAGGTATTATTCAATACATTTCATAAATAATGGCATCCCAGTGTGCGATTAGATCCGGTTGTTTGCAGGCATAGCATTTATATTGCTGAATGGGTTTTCTGGCAGGGATGAGCTTGGATTTACATTGCCAACAGGTGAAATTATCTTTATAAAACCGATGAAAGCATAGCTTTCGGAGTGCATCGGTTGATTGCCAATCGTTGTTGGCTAAGGCAACTTCCCATTCTTTTTTAATAGCAGGTGTCGGAAATTCGAAATAGAACATTTCAAGATACCAAGCAATAGTGAATGTCTGGCAGTTGGGGCAGGTGAGCGGAATGGAATAGCCCTGAGAGCTTGGTGTTTCTCCTTTATTTAAGATTGCTTGTAAACGGGATTTCTCTGCCTCAGAACCTAATTTTTCAACACTATTAATATGTAGATCAATATTCCAGAGTGAGATGCCGTTATGAATAGGGATTGAGTAATCAATATCTTTACAATCGCAATGTGGGCACTCAATAGTTAGCGAAGAGTGGTCGGCGAGTATATTATCTGGGTCGTGATTCATAATTGGCTTTCGAGCAATGTTATATCGGCATTTGATAGCTTAAATAGGGCATAAACCTGCTCATTAAGCAGGCGTTCATGCTGAGCGACTTGGCTGGAAAGTGTTTGGATTTTATCTGCTTCGCTGTTTAACCATTGCTGCCAATCATTGCGTTCGGTGAGCGGAATATCTTGTTTATATAGGCGTTTAATTTCTTTATGGAAGGCGGCAAAATCAAGCTGCCACCAGTTTTTTAATTTGGTGCTGAGTTTTGGATCGCGATCCTCGGGGCAGAGATCAGGAATACGCTGGCGCACGCTTTGTTCGATGGCATAACGATCTTCGGCTAATTGTTGGCATTGCTCAGCGAGTTGACCGATGGTTTGTTTTTGTTGGTCGCTGGCATTGGGGATGGGGAGGGTTTCCATGTAATATGCCCGCACTTCATAATAACCGCCACGCACAAAAGGACACATCGAGGTAATCAATAACCAGCTAATGGATGAATTAAGAATGCCGAGCAAAAAAGCATCAGCATTGGGCAAAATATACGTTTTATCATTAGAGAAATAGCCTTGCGTATCTAAGCCAAAGAGTTGGTTCGGTGAAAAATGACCATAACTTATCTTTGGCGGCTCAAACTTTTCATAATAAGAAACGGTATCTTGAATTTCATACCATTGATAAGGCCCCGCCTTTCTGCCTGACCATTTTTCTTGTTCATTTTTAGGCAGTGCTTTTTGTTGTTTATCCCAACCTTTAGGTTTGGGTGTGAGTCGTTGTTGAAATTGTGTTAAATAATTGAGCACGGCGGGATATTGTTCAATATCAATACCTCGACGGGTAAAAATCAGCCATAAATCACGCGGTTCACTATGCCATTTTTTCAGATCTTTGCCTTCTAAAAAGGGTTTGAGGATCTCGGCAGATCGGGGATCATCCGCAATCAGTTGATTGCGAGTGGCGCGATCAATCACAAAGGCATCATTAAAACCGGTTAATACGCCTCGATAGGGCGAACCATAAGCCTGCTTTAAACTAGGGTGCTCAGCGGTGAGTTTGAGGCGCAATTGGGCAAGTGCTTTGCTTTCTAATCGCCAGCTATTAGTGCCGAGTTGTTGCTGTGCCATGGTTTGCTGATGTTGGTGAAAATAGGCTGTTAAATCTTCTGGCAAGCTGGATTCGGTGATATTTAAAAAGGGAATAAGGTGTTTATCATGGGGTTTGTTTTGGCGCGCAATGATAATGGCGGGATAGGTGGTTACCCCTTCAAATAATTGTAAATCACCAAAATCAATAATCGCTTCAAGTTGGCTTTGCTGGCTTAAATAGTGGCGCAAGGCTTCACCGCTGCTGGTTTTAAAAAAGGTGCTGGAGGAGATATAACCCAATAAACCAGTCGGCTTGAGCAGCTTTAAGCCCAGTTCATAAAAATAAGCAAACAAATCAACTACGCCATGATAAACAGCAAAATGTTGTTCTAAATAGGGCTTGATGTCACTGATGCGTTCTTGGCGCACATAAGGCGGATTGCCTAACACCACATCAAAACCACCTTGGGCGAAGATTTTAGGAAAAGCAGATTGCCAATTAAAGTTATTGGTGGCAATGGTATCCGTGTCATTCTCTGCAAATACGAGGCTATTGCCATGGCGCAGATTGTTATCTAAGCTGGTGAGCGCTTTGCCGCGCTTAGCTGTTTTTAGCCATAAGGAGAGTTTGCTGATTTCAATAGATTCGGCATTAATATCAACACCATAAAGATTGTTGGTGAGGATTTCTTTGTCGAGATCAAAGAGATCGGCTGTGCCTGTGATTTCAACCAGTTTTTCATTGATGCGGGTATATTCGGCATGCAGATAATCAAAGGCGGCCACTAAAAATGCTCCTGAACCACAAGCGGGATCAACAATTTTTATTTGCATGAGTTGTTCGCGCCAGTGGCTCCAGAATTGATGTTCTGATTTTTGGTTTTTCCAGCTAATATCTTGCTCAGCATCTGCAATTTTTTTGGTTTTGATATATTGCAATAATAGGGCATTAAAGGCCTGATTGAGATAGCTGCCGAGTGTGTGTTCAACAATAAAGCGGGTGATGTCATTCGGGGTATAAACCACCCCATCTTGTTTGCGTTTGCCTTTGGTGGCGGTTTGCTTGCCTGTTTTTGTGAGATCTTGCCCAGCTTCGATGGCTTGATGAATGGCTTCGAGATCGCTGATGGATTGCTCAAAAATATGACCAAGCACATTAACGCTAACCTCTGATTCAAAATCATATTCTCCCAATTCTTTGAATCCAGCACAAAGTAGATCAGAGATGGCAAGTTTACCTAAGGCAGTGTTTTCTGCAAATAGGCCGCCATTATAAGCAGGAATATTGAGCTGAGAATTGCCTTTGTCGATAGCCCGAAATAGCCCTTTGAAGTTCTCCCAGATAGGCCGTGGATTATAGGGGTCGGTATGTTGATACACTTTATGGAGTGTTTTATCGGGTATGAGACTATGATCTTCTGCAAAGGCAATAAAGAGAATACGATCCAATAAAGTTTGGGCAAGGGAAACCAGTTGCTCAATAGGCACTGCTGGGTTGTCTTGATCGAGAGTGGTAATGAGATTAAGCCGAAGCTGACGATAATCATCATAGAGCCGATCGGTGATATCTTTTTCAACTTGGTCGCTGGCTTCTAATAATTGACGTGTGGCGCCATTAAGCAAGTTGTCAGCTGATAATAAGTTGATGAAGCGTGCATATTCTGCAGGGTCTGTGAGTTGGTTTATTTGCCAGGTTTCATAATCTTGCCTACCATAACCGACGGCATAGAGACGAATTTCAACATAGTTGCTGACCATGACCCATTGGGCGCCAGGTGCATCCATTGCATATTCCCAGGCTTGCTGCACGGGGCTTTTATGGCGACCGGGCATAATGGCATCCAGATCTTTGGTTTTGGCACCTTTAAGCTCAAAGGGCACAAGAACTTTAGCGGAGTCGGTTGTAAATTGGCCTAAAGCAACATCAACGCTGCCTTTCCCAAGCTGTTGCTCACGGGTGATATTCCATTGCTCATGGTTTTTTGAGAAATGAGTATAGCCTAATACTTCAAGCAATATTTTATGGACAAATTGGCCGCTGAGCGCGGTTTCTTTTTGGCTATAAATTGCCTTACTCTGGATGCTAGCAGCCCATTCAGAAATGATTTCAAAGTGATGTGTTGGAATAGCTTCAATATGAAGTTCTTTAGCAAGCACTTTAGGGTGGAACAAGGCCATGTACAATCCTAGCGAATAAATTATGTGGGGATGATTATAGCGTGATTCCCTGAAGGAGATAAATCAAAACAAGTTATGTAGAGAGATTACGTTAAAATAGGCACCATTAAGCTTAAACAACGAGACTAACATGGCCGCTATCGGAAAACACAATACGTTAACTATTACTAAAATCGTAGATTTTGGGGTATATCTAGATGGGGGGAATGAAGAAGATATTTTATTGCCAGCGCGGTATGTGCCAGAGGGTTGTGAGGTGGGTGCGGCGATAGAGGTGTTTGTGTACCTTGATTCGGAGGATTTGCCGATTGCGACGACTGAAACGCCGAAGGCGATGGTGGGCGAGTGCGTAAGCTTGAAGGTGATTGAGGTGAATGAGGTGGGGGCTTTTTTAGATTGGGGCTTGCCTAAGGATTTATTAGTGCCTTTTTCTGAGCAGAGTAAACCGCTGGAAGTGGGACGGAGCTATGTGGTGTATCTTTATATTGATAAAGCATCAGAGCGGATTGTGGCAAGTACGAAGGTAGATAAGTTCTTAGCAGAAACATCGATTTATTTTACCGCAGGGCAGGCAGTGGACTTATTGATTTATGGACGCACGGACTTGGGCTATAAAGCCGTTATTAATAATGCTGTTATCGGGTTGGTGTTCCATAATGAGGTGTTTAAGCCGTTGCGTGTGGGTGAAGCGACCAAGGGATTTATTAAGCAAGTGCGCGCGGATGGTAAGTTAGATTTATGTTTGCAGCTAGCAAATAAACAGGGTTTGGATAGTTTGGCTGAGCAGGTGTTGGCCTATATTCAGGAGCAAGGCGGCTCAACAACATTAACTGATCGCAGCTCGCCTGCTGATATTGCTGCCCAATTTGGGGTGAGCAAGAAGAGTTATAAAAAGGCATTAGGTGGGCTTTATAAGCAACGTAAAATCGTGATCACACCTGACCGCATTAGCTTGGCAGATCAAGATGGCGATTAATTGGTTTCCAGGGCATATGCATAAGGCGCGAAAAGAAGCCGCCCAAAACCTGCCCAAGATGGATATGTTGATTGAGGTGTTGGATTCACGTATTCCCTATAGCAGTGAAAATCCGATGATTACCAAATTGCGTCGTGATAAACCAACGATTAAAGTGCTGACGAAAACAGATTTGGCCGACCCCGAACGCACAAAGGAATGGCAAGCCTTCCTTGAGCAAGAGCAGGGCGTTAAAACACTAGCATTGACGACGGAGCAACCCGATAAGATCCGAAGCATTATTGATTTGTGCAATAAGATGGCACCGAAGAAGGCGGCGGGAGTGCAATTATTGAATGTGATGATTGTGGGGATCCCGAATGTGGGGAAATCGACCATTATTAATGTGTTGGCAGGCAGAGCCATCGCAAAGACAGGTAATGAACCGGCCGTTACTAAAGGCCAGCAGATGATTAAGCTGGGGATGGATATTATGTTGCATGATACCCCAGGTATGTTATGGCCAAAGCTGGAAAATCAGGCAGGGGCTTATCGCTTAGCGGTGACTGGTGCGATTAAAGATACGGCGATTGATAGTGCAGATATTGCCTATTTTGCCGCCGAGTTTTTGCGGGACCATTATCCACAGGTCTTAATAGACCGCTATCAGTTTGAGTGCCTCCCAGAAGAGCCTATGGATATTTTAGAAGGAATTGCACAATTACGCGGTTGTATGCGGGCAAAGGGACAGATGGATTTAGATCGCGTTTCTCGCTTACTCATTACCGAATTTCGATCAGGCACTTTGGGCGGCCTTACCTTGGAAACACCCGCAATGCGAGAACAGGAAGAGGGCGCATTAGTGATAAAACGCGACAAAGAAGAAGCGAAAAAGGCAGCACGGAAGGCGCGGCGGAAAGGGTCGCGGGGTTAATTGAGTTTACGTATCAACAATGGATCCCCGTCTGCACGGGGATGACGAGGATGGGTGCTAATTTCTTATCCAGATTTCATATCAATGAGGATGTCACATGTTTAGTCATATTATGGTGGGTGCAAATAATATTCAAGAGTCGAAGGCTTTTTACGATGCGATTTTCGACGTTTTGGGCTATAAACCGGGTGTTATAGATGAAAAAGGGCGTTGTTTTTATGTTACGCGACGGGGTGTTTTTGCAATAACTATTCCAATTAATGGGGAACCTCCATGCCATGGGAATGGGAGTACTATTGGTTTTACTGCAAAAAATACGGCGGCGGTTAATGCTTGGCAAGCTGCGGGAGTGGCACATGGCGGCACTATATGCGAAGCGCCTCCTGGTGAGCGCGCAGGTACGCTTGGCAAGCTCTATCTCGCTTATTTACGCGATCCAGCAGGGAATAAAATTTGTGCTCTTCACCGAGTGGTTTGATTTTCAGTTATGTATCCAAGGAAGGGAATGAAAACATTTAATCTAAATAAGAACTGTTTGCATTTGCATTAAGTTCTGTGTAGAATCTCCACCATCAGAAATTTAAGATGCAGTGGAGAATATGATGAGGTTTAGAAAAACAACAGTAGCAGTCAGTATATTAATGGCTATGTCGGCAGCTCAGGCTGCACCGACTAATGATGAAATTTGGCAGAAACTACAAGAAATTCAAAGCCAATTATCTGATGTGCAACAGCAAAACCAGCAATTGAAATCAGAAAATACTACGTTGAAGGGTCAAGTGGACCGCGCTGAGCAAACAGCGAATGAAGCCAGTGAAACTGCAGAAGCCGTGGCTGAAGCGACAGAAGAAGCGGTTAAAACGGCAAGTCTTGCTGCTAATAAGACAACAATCGGTGGCTATGGTGAATTGCACTATAACAATCTAGAGGATCAACATGGTTCGGCAGATGTCGACCAAGCTGATTTTCATCGATTTGTGTTGTTTTTTGGCCATGAATTTAATGATCGTTTACGTTTCTTCTCAGAATTAGAGTTAGAGCATAGTATCGCTGGCGATGACAAAGTGGGGGAGATTGAACTCGAGCAAGCCTATCTGCAATATGATTTGAACAATAGCCATAGCGTTACGGCGGGTTTATTCCTCACACCAGTGGGTATTTTGAATGAAACCCATGAGCCAGCGACTTTTTATGGTACAGAGCGGAATCCAATTGAGAAAAACATTATTCCTTCAACATGGTGGGAAGGTGGCTTGATGTTTAGCGGTGAGATTGCACAAGGCTTTAGCTATGATGTGGCAACGACAACCGGTTTGAATACATTGAGTGCTAAAAATTATGCCGTTCGGAAGGGGCGTCAAAAAGTGGGTAAAGCGGATGCAGACGATTTTGCATACACTGCACGCTTAAGATGGACAGGAATTCCGGGTATAGAATTAGGCAGCACCGTGCAATATCAATCTGATATTACACAAAGTTCGGATCCGACTGCGGGCAGCGCGACGTTATTTGAAGCGCATGCAGTTGTTGAACGTGGTAATTTTGGTTTGCGTGCGTTATATGCGACTTGGGATTTAGATGGCAGTGGACCAAAATCAGTCGGTGCGGATGAGCAGACGGGTTGGTATATTGAGCCGTCTTATAAATTCTCACAAAATATTGGTATTTTTGCCCGTTATAGTGAATGGGATAACCAAGCAGGGAGTTCTGCCGATTCAGAATACGATCAGTTTGATATTGGTTTGAACTGGTGGTTGCACGAAGATGTTGTTGTGAAATTGGATTATCAAGATCAAAGCACGCCTTCAGGTAAGAAGGAGTTGGATGGGTTTAATATAGGGTTAGGGTATGAGTTTTAAGTTAGTTTTTGTATATGGATCCCCGTCTTCACGGGGATGACGATAGAAGATGTTATCTACAATGAAATTCCAGGTGTTAGTGATTGGCCTGTGCCTTTTTGTGTTTTCCGCGACAGCATCTGCGCGTGGCGTGTATGAAACGGCGGATGATTTTCTGACGAGTGCATTTATCACACCGCCTACCAGCAAGGTTGTGTGGTTAAAAGGAGAAGTGCGGAAGCGTGTGGATAATATTCTAGGCCATCCTTATGTGGGTTTGCGGATTCGGTATTGGCGAGAAAATGATAAAACAGCGTGGATTTTAGAAGAGATTGGCAAGGTAGAACCGATTACATTTGGGATCGTAATCAATGCTGGAAAGATAGCGCAGATCAAGGTGTTAACATATCGTGAAAGCCGGGGTGAACAGATCCGTTATCCTGCCTTTACAAGCCAGTTTGAAGGCGCAGTATTGCAGGAAAATCAATTGGATAGGAATATTGATGGTATTTCAGGGGCGACGATGTCGGTGCGGGCGATGAGCAAGGTGGCGCGGCTTGCGTTATATTTGCACGCTAATGTTACTCAGTAATCCTCAAATAAAGAGAAAAAAGATGTCTCCTTCACTTCCTAAATGGCACCGTTTACTCGGCGCAGCGGTCGCGTTATTTTTAATTGTATTGTCAGGTACAGGTATTTTACTCAATCATAGCGAAGGCTTAGGGTTGCATAAACGATTTGTGTCGAATGAATGGGTTTTATCGCGTTATCAGTTAAATGAATTACCCGCTGGCCATGTATATCAAACAAATAAAAGCGTGATTTCTCAATATGGCGATCAGTTGTTCATTGATGCGAAAGTGGTCGCTAAAGCACCTGATATATTAATTGGTGCTGTAGCCTTGGGAGAGGTATTGGTGCTGGCGTTTGAAGAAAGGGTTTTGTTATTGACGCTTGAGGGGGATGTGATTGAATGGTTATATGCAGGTTCTGGCATCCCGCAACATATCCAGAATATTGGTCAATATCATGGTGATCCAGTGTTGCAAACAAATGATGGGATGTGGCGCAGTGATTTTATGTTAGATAAATGGGAACAGATTTCACTGCCAGGCGTTCGTTGGAGCGCGACAGGTAGCATGCCGCCTCAATTTTTGGCGGGTATAGCGCAACATGCTCGAGGCAATGGAGTGAATGCGGAACAAGTGATATTAGATATCCATAATGGACGGATCTTAGGTGCATTGGGTCCATGGCTATTAGACTTAGTTGCCTTGTTGTTAATGGGGCTAGCATTGAGTGGTTTGTGGCTATGGGTACAGCGTTTAGTGGGATAGGGCGCTAGTATGCGTGTAGCTAACTTTCCTTATTTACCCAAAGATTTTATTGAAACAGCGACAGGCTTAATCTTTGCTGTGGTGGCATATGCCCCTGAAGCTCAGGGCAAAGTGGGATGCTTTCTGCGCTATGTGAAACAGGATAGCTTTTGGCAGAAGGTGAACACGGCAGAGGCAAATGCATTGCTTGCTAAAAAACATCCAGAATATCATTACTATTCAACGGTGGTTGAGGCGCATTATCATGCGGTGCCTATTGCAGATATTGTGGCACACCATCTGCCAGAACAGATATTGCTCACGCGGATCTCGATTACAGATAACTCAGCACATGCGATAAAGTTACAAAAACTCATTGCCATTTTGGAACAATATGGTGCAGACTGCTTGTTTTTGGGGCTCACTGGCTCCATGTTAATTGGACAAGAGCATGCTTCATCGGATATTGATTTGGTGGTGTATGGACGTGAGAATTTTCAGCAAACGCGACGTGCAGTACAAGCGGCCTTATCGGCTGGGGTATTAGCGCCTTTGGATACGGCAGCGATGCGCGATAATTATGATCGTCGCGCAGGTGCGTTAGATTTTGAGTCGTTTAGTTGGCATGATTCTCGCAAATACAACAAAGCAATGGTATCTGGGACGAAATTTGATATTGGGATGGTATGTTTACCGTCTGAGGTGGCGTATGATCTGTCTCCATATCAGAAGCAGGCAAAGCGTGTTTTTCAAACAACAATTAAAGATGCTTCAGAGGCATTTGATTATCCAGCGCGTTATCGGGTAACGGATGCTGAAACACCAGAGGTATTGGTGTTTACCCATAGTTATGTGGGCCAAGCAGAAAAAGGTGAGCAGGTAGAAATTTCAGGTGTGGTTGAGCGTAATACTCAGGGGCACTGTCGATTAGTGGTGGGATCGTCGCGCGAAGCGGCGGGCGAATATATAAAGGTAATAAGATGAGCGAAAGCGTAGCAGTAGAAACAGCAGCAGTAGCCGATATTGGTTTAGTGGGTTTGGCCGTTATGGGGCAAAACTTAGTATTGAATATGGATGACAACGGCTATACCGTTGCGGTTTATAATCGAACCACAAGTAAGGTGGATGATTTTTTAGCTGGGCCAGCAAAAGGCACGAAGGTCGTTGGCTGCCAGAACCTAAAAGACTTTGTTGAAAGTTTGAAAGCGCCACGTCGTGTGATGTTGATGGTGAAAGCAGGGCCTGTTGTTGATGCGTTTATCGAGCAATTATTACCGTATTTAGAAAAAGGCGATATTATCATTGATGGGGGTAATTCGCTTTACACAGACAGTAACCGTCGCACACATGATCTAAAAGAAAAAGGCATTTTATTTATTGGTTCTGGCGTGTCGGGTGGTGAAGAAGGTGCGCGTTTTGGGCCTTCTATTATGCCAGGCGGTAACAAAGGCGCATGGGAATCAGTTAAGCCTATATTCCAAGCAATTTCTGCAAAAGTGGATGGTGAGCCTTGCTGTGATTGGGTAGGCAATGATGGTGCTGGGCATTATGTGAAAATGGTGCATAACGGCATTGAATATGGCGATATGCAGCTGATTTGTGAAGCTTATCAGATGATGAAAGAAGGCCTTGGCATGGATAATGATGCCATTCAGAAAGTGTTTGCTGAATGGGATGAAGGTGTTTTAGATTCTTACCTTATTGAAATCACGAAAGAGATCCTGACCAAGAAAGATGAAGATGGTAGCCCCTTGGTTGAGAAGATTCTAGATACCGCTGGTCAAAAAGGTACTGGTAAATGGACAGGTATTAATGCCTTAGATTTGGGTATTCCACTCACATTGATTGGCGAGTCAGTATTTGCACGTTGTTTGTCTGCACGTAAAGAAGAGCGTGTTGCAGCATCGAAAGTATTACCCGGTTTGGCAGCTAAATTTGACGGTGATAGGGGTGAGATGGTCGATGCTATCCGTGATGCACTCTATGCGTCAAAAATCATTTCTTATGCCCAAGGTTATATGTTGATGCGTGAAGCAGCGAGCGTATATGGTTGGGATTTAAACTACGGCGGCATCGCATTGATGTGGCGTGGTGGTTGTATTATCCGTAGCCAATTCTTGAAAAATATCCGTGATGCCTTTGAGAAAGATGCTGATTTGGAAAATTTATTATTAGATGATTTCTTTATTGCTGCGATTACATCGGCCATTCCAGGCTGGCGTAAAGCCGTGAGCACGTCAATTGCCTTGGGTGTGCCGACACCGGCATTGGCCAGTGCACTTTCATTCTATGATGGTTATCGTAGTGCACGTTTGCCTGCAAACTTATTGCAAGCACAACGTGATTATTTCGGTGCACATACTTATGAGCGCATTGACAAACCACGTGGTGAGCATTTCCATACGAATTGGACAGGAACAGGCGGCGATGTGTCTTCCACCAATTACGATGTGTAATTTTACATCTGAATAATACGTCTTTTACTCGTCAGCGGCGTTGCGTTGCGACTTCCGATGCTCATGTACTAACCGTACACTCCGCTTCGGCTTCTCGCGCGCCTTGCTGACAAGCAAAATCCGCATCATATCAGGTGTACAATAAGGTGTAACAAATTAGTTTTTTGATACTCTAAAAAGGGCAGGTTATCTGCCCTTTTTTATGCCTGTTGATTATTGATTGAGGTATGCTGAAGTTATGGAAACAGAAAAACATTTAAAAAACTACTTACTTGTCGCTATCTTTAGCATGCTGTTTGCGCTGGTGGGGTTTGGCTATAACGCTTGGCGCTTAGAAGCAACAGAAGATAATAGCAATATTCGCGCAGCGAGTTTTCAAGTATTAATCGAGTTGGCAGAATTGGAACAAATTGTATTTCTGGCGCATTACGATCAAGATTTACAAACGGGAAATCCACGGATTGGCTGGGTTAAAGTGGGGATTATTAATGATTTGAGCACCTTTATCTCGGAACAGGTTGGGAATGATGCGGTGAGCTTACGACAGGTATGGTCAGCGAATTGGCAACAAATGGCAAATAGTAAACCGGCTGTTATGGCTATTACACAATCAATTGATGTGGTGAGGGCTACCGTGAAGCTTGAATTGAATCAGTTGAATTAAAAGATGTAAATTTTATGTAAATAATAGTCGGTATTTTTTACAATGTCATGTCTAATAATAGCGAGGCTGGCAGCGTAATCTAACTTCTGAAACATTTGGTTTTCATTTTTAGGAGTTTATTATGCGATTTACAAAACGAACATTAACGGTTGCAGTGCTTTCAGTATTGCTGGTTTCTATGTCACACACTATTTTGGCAAAAACTGTCGAGACACAAGGCGAACAAGCACTATCAGTTGAAGTTAATAATATACAACCCATTACTGCACCTAGGATTCAATTAGCTATTTTGCTGGATACCAGCAGCAGTATGGATGGCTTGATTGATCAAACACGCAATCAACTTTGGCAGGTGGTGAATGAATTTTCTACGGCCACTCAAAATGGGGTAAAACCCATATTAGAAGTCGCCTTATTTGAATATGGCAATGATAGCCTTGCGGAGAAAAAAGGATTTATCAGGCGGTTGAACCAATTTACCCGTGAATTAGATAAAGTGTCAGAGGGGTTATTTTCATTGACGACCAATGGTGGTGAAGAGTTTTGTGGGTTCGCGATTCAAGAAGCCGTTAATAGTTTGCAATGGAGTGATGTAGACAGCGATATTAAAACAATCTTTATTGCAGGTAATGAGCCCTTTACCCAAGGGCCAGTAAATTATCAGAGCGCATTAGAATTAGCCAAGCAACGCGGTATCGCGATTAACACGATTCATGCCGGCGATCATCAAGAAGGTATTGATACGGGCTGGCAGTCAGGTGCCGTATTGGCAGGTGGCAGCTATATGAGTATTGATGCGAACCAGCAAGTGGTGCATATTGAATCACCACAGGACGTTCATATTGCATTGTTGAACAAAAAATTAAATGACACCTATATTCCTTATGGGGAGAAAGGGGCTGAGAATAAATCTCGACAATTGGAACAGGATAAAGAAAGCAGCACTATTTCTGCGGGGTTAATGTCTAAGAGAGCTCGGTCAAAATCATCTTCTTTTTATAGTAATTCAAAATGGGATTTGGTGGATGCCTTGAAAGAAGGTGAAGTGGCGGAGGAAGCCTTGGCGGTGATGGCGCCTGCGGCGTTGCCAGAACCCATGAAAAATATGACAGCCAGCGAGCGAAAACAATATGTCGCAGAGAAGGCAGAAGAGCGTAGCAGGATTAACAAGGAAATAGTCACATTAAGTAAATCAAGAGATGCCTTTGTTGCGAAGCAAAAGCAAGCACAGGCTGCGGCAGAACCGAGTATGGGTGATGCGTTAACTAAAGCGGTTCGTCAGCAAGCAGAACAAAAGGATTTTATTTTTGAAAAAGAATAATATCTAGTGGATATTGAATTACGTGAAGGCTGGGCTTTCTATCGCTTCTTGCTCTAACGTTACATTCTCCACTTTAGCAAAGCGTGGGCCTTGTTTGGCCCATGCGACTAGCTGGTCGAGGGCCGCTTCACTGCCTTCTGCCCGTATTTCTACACGGCCATCAGATAAATTCTTCACCCAGCCCGTTAAGCCCAGGTCTACTGCAACTTGCTGGGTTGAATAGCGATAGCCAACGCCTTGAACATGGCCATCAATTAACAGATGATACTGTGAAACCATCCCACAAAACCTCTTTTTCATCATGACGGCGTTAAAAATAATCTCAAAATGCTCATTTACACTTGTAAACTGCGCTTTTTCAATTATTTTTGCCTTATCCTGATAAAAAATATGCCTCGTGGAAATGGTTTCATATTATTCCCACTCAATGGTTGCTGGCGGCTTGCCTGAAATATCGTAAGTCACACGTGAGATACCTGCTACTTCATTGATGATGCGGTTGGATACCAAACCTAAGAAGTCATACGGTAGGTGCGCCCAGCGCGCGGTCATAAAATCAATGGTTTCAACGGCGCGGAGCGCAACCACATAATCATAACGGCGGCCATCGCCCATCACGCCGACGGATTTGATCGGCAAGAATACAACAAAGGCCTGGCTGGTTTTATGATATAAATCGTGGGCATAGAGCTCTTCGATAAATATTTTATCGGCTTTGCGTAATAAATCAGCATAGTCTTTTTTCACTTCGCCTAAAATCCGCACACCTAAGCCTGGCCCGGGAAAAGGATGGCGATAGACCATATCATGCGGCAAGCCGAGTTCAACACCGAGCTTGCGAACTTCATCTTTAAATAGCTCACGTAATGGCTCTAGCAATTTCAGCGTCATGTGTTTGGGCAATCCACCCACATTATGATGCGATTTAATCACTTGTGCCTTGCCTGTTTTCGCTGCCGCGGATTCGATAACATCAGGATAAATGGTGCCTTGGGCTAGCCATTTTACGTTACTGAGTTTATTGGCTTCTTCTTCAAAAATCTCAACAAATACCCGACCAATAATTTTACGTTTGGCTTCGGGATCATTTTCGCCTGCTAGCTCAGATAAAAAGCGTTGTTCGGCATCGACACGAATCACATTTACACCCATGTTTTTAGCAAACATCGCCATTACTTGGTCGCCTTCATCTTCACGAAGCAGGCCGTTATCAACGAATACACAGGTAAGTTGGTCACCGATAGCCCGATGCAATAACGCAGCTACCACAGACGAATCTACGCCGCCAGATAAACCGAGCAAGACATCATCATCACCGACTTGTTCGCGGACGGATTTAATACTGTCTTCCACAATATTAGCGGCATTCCATAAGGTATCGCAGCCGCTGATATCGCTGACAAAACGCTCGATGATCCGTTGACCTTGTGCGGTATGCGTGACTTCTGGATGGAATTGCACGCCATAAAATTGGCGAGATTCATCGGCGATGCCGGCAATCGGTGCATTCTCTGAGCTGGCAATGGTTTTGAAGCCATCAGGGAGTTGGGTGACATGGTCGCCATGGCTCATCCACACATCCAACATACCAAAGCCTTCAGGGGTCACATGATCTTCAATATCACGCAATAAAGTGCTATGACCTCGGGCGCGCACTTGGGCATAACCAAACTCGCGGTGGCTTGAGGTTTCAACGCCGCCGCCTAATTGTATCGCCATGGTTTGCATACCATAACAAATGCCCAATACGGGTACACCTTGTTCAAATACCGCTTGGGGTGCAACAGGTGCCTCGCCGCCTAAGGTTGAATCAGGGCCGCCAGAAAGGATAATGCCTTTCGGGGCGAATTCTTGTAATTCGGCTGCCGTGATCTCAGGGTCACGCAGTTCACAATACACGCCAGCTTCGCGGATACGTCTGGCAATCAGTTGGGTATATTGCGATCCAAAATCAAGGATCAAAACACGGTGGGCGTGAATATTGTTGCTCATAAAATTCTCTAAATTATGTAGGATGGTGCTTAAAGCGGCTATTGTAACGGAGATTAACTCACCCGATAATTAGGTGGCTCTTTGGTAATGGTGACGTCATGCACATGGCTTTCGCTCATGCCCGCAGAGGTAACACGGACAAACTCAGGTTTAGTCCGCATATCTTCAATCGTTGCCGAGCCGGTATAGCCCATGCTGGCACGAATGCCGCCCAACAATTGATGAATTACCGCGCCTAAGCTGCCTTTGAAAGGCACACGGCCTTCAATGCCTTCTGGGACGAGTTTATCGGCTTCACTGGATTCTTGGAAATAGCGATCGCTTGAACCTTGTTTTTGCTGCATCGCGCCCATTGAGCCCATGCCGCGGTATGATTTATACGAACGACCTTGGAATAATTCTACTTCACCCGGTGCTTCCTCCGTACCGGCGAACATGCCGCCGAGCATTACGGTGTGTGCGCCCGCAACCAATGCTTTTGCAATATCACCTGAGAAACGAATACCCCCATCTGCGATCAAAGGAATACCAGTGCCTTCTAAGGCTTTAGAGACATTACTGATCGCCGTGATTTGCGGTGCGCCGACACCGGCAACAATCCGTGTGGTACAAATCGACCCTGGACCAATACCGACTTTCACCGCATCTGCGCCTGCTTTAACCAAAGCAGTTGCCGCCGCGCCGGTGGCGATATTACCGCCGATAACCTGTACTTTTGGATATTTATTTTTCACCCATTTTACTTGGTCGAGTACGCCTTGCGAATGGCCATGGGCCGTATCAACCACAATGACGTCTACACCTGCTTCAACTAAAGCATCAACACGCGCCTGACTTTCTGCACCGATACTGGTAGCTGCCCCAACGCGTAACTGACCGCGCGCATCTTTTGACGCGAGCGGATGGTCGCTGGATTTTTGAATATCTTTAACGGTAATCATGCCCGTGAGATGAAAGTTATCATCAACAACGAGCACTTTTTCAATACGGTGGGTGTGAAGTAACTCCAGGACCTCTTGCTTATCGGTGTTTTCTTTAACGGTGATTAGGTTTTCTTTGGTTGTCATCACTGATGAAACAGGATTGTCTAAGTGAGTTTCAAACCGTAAATCGCGGCTAGTCACGATGCCAACAAGTTCATCTCCATCTACAACAGGCATACCTGAAAACTTATTCGCGCGGGTGAGTTCAAGCACTTCACCAATAGTCGCGTTTGGGGTGACCGTAACAGGGTCGCGGACAACACCGCTTTCAAAACGTTTTACTTTACGCACTTCGTTTGCTTGTTCAGCAATGGTCATATTTTTATGAAGAATACCTAAGCCGCCTTCTTGTGCGACAGCGATTGCTAAACGACTTTCGGTAACGGTATCCATCGCGGCAGAGAGCAACGGGATATGGATTGAAATATCACGGGTGAGTTTGGTAGTGAGGCTAACTTCGTGCGGTAACACGTTTGAATAGGCTGGTAGCAATAAGACATCATCGAAAGTGAGGGCTTCTTGGGTGATCCGCATAGATATGATCCTAATTTTTAATGTAAGATCGACCTATTATATCAAGCGAGTGGCGTATGACACAAACCCAAATACGTGAAAACAATAAGATTGCTGTTCGTGCGGTGAAAGAAGTCTATCCTGTCTCGCGATTAGTGCGTGAAGCGCGCAGCGTGCTGGAAGGGAGTTTCCCCTTATTATGGGTGGAAGGCGAAATATCTAATTTAGCCATGCCCGCATCAGGCCATATTTATTTCACCTTAAAAGACGAAGCGGCCCAAGTACGCTGTGCGATGTTCAGAATGCGCAATGGTGCGCTCAGATTTACCCCTGAAAATGGGATGCAGGTGTTGATGCGGGTGCGGGTGACTTTATATGAAGGTCGTGGTGAATTCCAGCTGGTGGTTGAACATATGGAAGAGGCCGGCGAGGGCGCGTTGCAACGGGCTTTTGAAGCACTGAAACATCGCCTAGGTCAAGCGGGATTATTTGATCAAACGCATAAACAAGCCTTGCCTGTATTACCCAAATGTATCGGTATCGTGTCATCACCAGATGGTGCGGCGGTGCATGATGTTTTAACGGTGTTAAAACGTCGCTTTGCAAGTATACCTGTGGTGTTATATCCAGTCGCCGTGCAAGGTAGAGGATCGGCAGATCAAATCGCGAAGGCGATTACTTTGGCTGATGCACGGCAAGAGTGCGATGTGCTCATTATCGGTCGTGGTGGTGGCAGCTTAGAAGATTTATGGAGTTTTAATGAAGAAGTCGTTGCGCAGGCGATATTCGATTGCGAACTGCCAATTATTAGTGCCGTTGGCCATGAAGTTGATTTTACGATTGCTGATTTTGTTGCGGATGTGCGTGCCGCCACACCCTCGGCTGCAGCAGAACTTGCTGTGCCAGATGGCGCGACATGGTTAGATCAGTTACAAATGTATTGTCAACAATTAGGCCAATTGTTGATGCATCGCTTGCAGCAGCATCAACAAACGCTCGATCATGCCGCTGTCCGCCTACGACACCCACAAGCCCAAATTAATGCACAAAACCAGCATTTAGAGAGTTTGGCTGTCAGATTAACGCGGAGCATGCAGCAGAAATTAACAACACATCGAAACCAACTAACCCTATTCAGTGCGGGCATGCAAGCGAATACACCTGAAGATATTATTTCTAAGAATAAAACGACGTTGGGTTATTGTCAGCAACGACTAGACGCAACAATATTGCAAAAGATACAACGATCAGAGTCGAAATTAACAGAACAGACACGCACGTTGAGTGTTGTTAGTCCTCTTAACACATTAGAACGAGGCTACAGTATTACAACTCGGGATGATGGCACAGTTTTACAAGATATCAGTCATATAGAAAAAGGTGACAAAATAGCGGTTAGATTACAAACAGGCTCGTTAGCGTGTGAAGTAAAGAACAAAATATCTTAGTGACAAGACCCCAAACCTTTCTTTTCTAAATAGCATTGATGATATTCCTCTGCGGGGTGAAAAGTGTCGGCAGCGGTAATTTCGGTAGAAATGGGGCGAGGTAAGGAATTTTGGTGATTTACTCGTGCGTCTAATGCTATTTGTTGTTGTGTGTCATCATGATAAAAGATCGCGGAGCGATACTGGTTGCCGATATCGGGGCCTTGTTGGTTGAGCGTTGTGGGGTCGTGTAACATCCAGAAGGCGTTGATAAGATTGGCATAAGAAATAATCTCTGGATTGAATGTAATTTCAATCACTTCGGCATGGCCTGTTGTGCCTGTGCAGACGTCGGGATAAGTCGGATCGGCAGTCTGTCCATTGCTATAACCGACACGTGTTGAGGTGACACCATCAAGTTGGCGAAATTTAGCTTCGACACCCCAGAAGCACCCTGCAGCAAAGGTAGCAATAGCCATGATTAAACCTCATTAGATACGAATTATCTCATGATACAATACTCGGTTATATTCTGCCTTAAAGGTTTACAAGAGAAGCATGAGCGAAGAAACAACAAAACCAAGCCATTTTATTCGTCATATTATTGATGCTGATATTGAATCTGGCAAACATGGTGGTCGGGTACATACGCGGTTTCCACCTGAACCCAATGGTTATTTGCATATTGGCCATGCAAAATCTATTTGTCTCAATTTTGGTTTGGCAAATGATTATGCGGGGTTGTGTAATTTACGTTTTGACGATACCAACCCACAAAAAGAAAATGAAGAATTTGTGTCAGCAATCAAAGAAGATGTGCAGTGGTTAGGCTTTGATTGGGCTGAGCGTTTATATTTTTCTTCGGACTATTTTGGCCAGCTTTATGATTACGCGGTGCAGTTGATTGAGCAGGGCGATGCGTATGTCTGTGATCTGGATGCAGAGGAAACGCGTGAATATCGTGGCACATTGACCGAACCGGGCAAAAACAGCCCTTATCGTGATCGTAGTGTGGCAGAAAATGTAGATTTATTTAAGCGGATGCGGGCAGGTGAATTTGAGGATGGTGCTTGTTTATTACGCGCTAAGATTGATATGGCCTCGCCGAATGTAAATATGCGTGATCCAGCGCTTTATCGGATCCGAAAAAATGTGGTGCATCATCAAACGGGTAGTGAGTGGTGTATTTATCCGATGTATGACTATACGCATTGCATATCAGATGCGATTGAGGGGATTACCCATTCATTGTGTACCTTAGAATTTGAAGATCATCGGCCGCTTTATGATTGGTTTTTAGAAAAATTGAATACCCCACATCGTCCTCAGCAAACCGAGTTCTCGCGGTTGAATTTGCAATATGCGATTACCAGTAAACGTAAACTAACAAAGCTGGTTGAAGATAATTTAGTCGATGGCTGGGATGACCCACGCATGTCGACTATTTCAGGTATGCGGCGCCGCGGTTATCCTGCGGCGGCATTGCGTGAGTTTTGCGAACGCATTGGGGTGACGAAGGTCGATAATTCCGTTGAAATGGAAGTGTTAGATAGCTGCATTCGTGAAAATCTAAATGAAAATACGCCACGGGTGATGGTAGTGCTAGATCCCGTTAAAGTTGTTATTACGAATTATCCAGCAGGCCAAACAGAAGAATTGAAGGCACCCAATCATCCGCAAAAAGAAGAAATGGGCAAGCGAATCGTGCCGTTTACCCGTGAGCTTTATATTGATCGTGCTGATTTTAAAGAAGAGGCGAATAATAAATTTAAGCGTTTGGTGAAAGATAAGGAAGTGCGGCTTAGAAATGCCTATGTGATTCGGTGCGATGAAGTGATTAAAGATGCCGAGGGTGAGATTACGGAATTACGTTGTAGCTATGATCCGGCGACATTGGGCGCGAATCCAGAAGGGCGTAAAGTAAAAGGTGTTATCCATTGGGTATCGGCTGAGCATGGTGTGCAAGCTGAAGTGCGATTATATGATCGTTTATTCAATCATCCGCACCCAGACAGTGATAAATCAGTGGATGATTTCACTGCGCACTTAAATTCCAATTCATTGGTCACGCTAACCAAGAGCGTGGCTGAAAAAAGCCTTGCAACTGCATCAGCAGGCATGGTGTATCAATTTGAACGCGAAGGTTATTTTTGTGCGGATGCGGTGTTATGCCAAAATGGTAAACTGGTGTTTAATCGAACGGTGACGTTGCGTGATACGTGGGCAAAGATAAGCTAGGAAAAGGGAGCATTAATACGATGACACGAGCATTAGAGAAAGCGCATTTTAATATGATCGAACAGCAAGTCCGGCCTGGATATGTGTTGGATGAACGCGTGTTATCTGTTTTAGAATCACTTTCTAGAACGCAATTTATAGATGAAGACATGCATGGCCTTGCCTATGCTGATGTTGCCTTGCCGATTGGTCATGGACAAACGATGTTGCCACCTGTGTTAGTGGGACGTTTATTACAAGCGTTACAAGTTCAACCGACGGATACCGTGTTAGAAATTGGTACGGGAACCGGCTATTTAACCGCATTATTGGCGACATTGGCGGCGCAGGTTATCAGCATTGAAATTTATCCTGATTTATCGGCAGAAGCAGCCACTAATTTGACAGAGGCTGGCGTTGAGAATGTCGTATTACAAGTGGGCGATGCATCACAAGGCTGGCCCATGCAAGATCGGGTGGATGCGATTATATGTACTGCTGCACTTGTTGCTGTGCCCGATATCTATTTGCAAACCTTAAAAGTTGGTGGTCGTATGCTGGCTATTGTCGACGAAGGCGAAGTGATGGACGTACAACTTATTACGCGGATTTCAGAGCGGGATTGGCAAACTAAATCTGTGATGGAAACGGTTGTGCCGCCCATGGTCAATGCGGAACCAATTTTGAAATTTGATTTCTAAGCATCAATTGAAGCGGAGTGAATGATGAAGCAAATGACAGCGACTGAATTACAATCTTATTTAACAACAGAGACATCTGCTGTGTTGGTTGATGTGCGAGAAGCGCATGAATTATCGAATGGCGTGCTTGAAGGCGTGGTCCACATTCCCATGCAGAAAGTGCCTGACGTGTTGGAACAATTGGAACCACATCGTAGCAGTCCGCTGGTATTAATTTGCCGCACAGGTAACCGTAGTGGACAGGTGGGGCAGTTTTTAGAAGGGATTGGCTTTACCGATGTGATCAACCTTGTGGGTGGGATGAATGCCTGGGCGGCGGATGTTGATTCGACGATGCACGTCTATTGAATAAACCGCTTACCCATTTAATCGCTGCGGTTACGCTATGTGTTTTCTCGCAGCCTCTGTTTGCTACGGATGACTTGATTTCTGTTTATCAGCAGGCATTAAAAAGTGACCCACAATTACTAGCAGAGGCCGCTTCTCGCCAAGCGGTTGGCGAGCAAGCAAACCAAGCAGCAGCATTGTTTCGACCGCAGGTGGGTGTAACCGCTAATACAGGCCATATTTGGCAAGATCAGTCAGCGACATTATTTGGTGGTAAGCGTGATTATAATAGCCATGGCTATACACTTAATATTACCCAGCCACTTTATCGGCGACAAAATAATGTTCAACGAGACCAAGCAGATATTGAGATTGCCAGCGCTGATGTGCAATATGAACAAGTCCAACAAGATTTAATTGTACGCACCGCAACGCGCTATTTTGATGTGTTGGCTAGGCAGGCAGATGTGCAATTTGCCGAAGCGGAACAAGCAGCAATCGCTTTGCAGCATGAGCAAGCAGCAATGCGATTGGAAGTGGGCGTTGCAACGGTAACGGATGTGCATGAAGCTCAGGCAGCACAAGACTTGGCGACGGCACAAATTATAGATGCACAAAATACATTGGAGAATAGTCGTGCTAGATTGACTGAAACAACAGGCCAACACAATACAGATTTAGCCAGTTTAAAAGCGATATTTTCCTTAGTGCGCCCAGCGCCAGAAGATAGCGCTCTGTGGCAGGAAAAATCATTAGCAAACAACCCGAGTTTACAGGCTGCGCAATTAGCCGTAGAACAGGCGAAGAAGCAAGTATCATTGCAACAAAGTGGCCATTATCCAAGCTTAGATTTAGTAGGCCAGCATGCCTATTCTTCGACCAGCGATGGCGGTTTTGGCGCATCAAAAACCAAGCAGTCCAGTTTGAGCTTACAGTTGAATATCCCGATTTATGAGGGTGGGGCTGCTAATTCACGAACGCAGCAAGCTAAATTCAGATTAGATCAGACGATGCACCAGCAGGAGCAGAAACGACGTGAAATTATTAGGCAAAGTCGAGAAGCCTACAACAGTGTTATATCAGGATTAAGCCGTGTAAAAGCACTGGCACAGGCTGTAAAGTCGAATGAAAGTGCATTGGAAACCACCGAAGCAGGTTATGATGTCGGCACCCGTACAACGGTGGATGTATTAAATGTGAGACGAGATTTATTTCGTGCGCGGCGAGATTACACGCAAGCACGATATAACTACATTGTAGATACCCTCAAGCTAAAGCAAGCAGCCGGGTTAATAGCAGAACAAGATTTAATCGAGATTAATCAATGGTTGGAGACAAAACAATAATGGCAGGAACGGGTGGTTTAGTAAAAGCAGATGATAGTGTCTTAGTGGTGATTGATGTACAGCGTCGGCTCGTTGATGCGATGCCAACGGGGACACGCGAACGCGTGGTAGACCAGATTGAGGTATTACTAACAGCAATCCAAGCACTTAATATTCCTGTTGTCGTGACCGAACAATATCCCAAAGGCTTGGGTGAAACAGAGCCTAGATTAATGGAAAAACTGGAGGGGGCGCCGTTGATTGAGAAAACGTGTTTTTCATGCGCCCAAGCAGTTGGTTTTCTGGATACATTGCATAAGATCCAACGCCAACAAATTATTCTAGTGGGGATGGAAACACATATTTGCATTTTACAAACAGCACTAGATTTGCAATCGCAAGGTCATCAAGTATTTGTGGTTGAGGATGGCGTATCATCACGCACCAAGCCAAACCAATATAATGCGCTACAACGCATGCGCCAAGCAGGTGTTGTTGTCACTAATACAGAATCAGTTTTATTTGAATGGTTGGGCGAGGCATCGCATCCAGAATTTAAAGGCTTAGCGACGTTAATTGTGTGATTACAAAACCACAAGGTATCAATTTTTGTATACATATTTTACGGAGATATAAAATGAAATTAAATTATGCAGCATTACTTTTATTGCTTTCTTTCAATGCTTCAGCAGCAGGGCTTGAAGCAGAAACGAAGCAATTTTGTGAGAAGATAAAAACCTGTGCTTTGGCACAAATTCAGGGTGAAGAAATACCACCAGAGATGGAAGAAATGCTTGTTCCCATGATTGATAATATGTGTAAAGAAATGATTTCATCAGTGGATATAGCAGGTGGGAATAAAGATTTAGAGGCAGATGCAGCAGCATGTATGAATAGTATGTCGGCGCTAAGTTGTGATGCCATTATGTCAGGTGAAGCAGAAACAAAAGCGTGTGTGGCGCTGGAGAAGAAAGTGGAGCAGGCTGAATAATCGTATTTTAGTTAGTCATATTATGACTATATTCTCTAATAAGAAAGCATTACTATTAGATATGAATAGTACGTTTATGTTTGGA
>VAPK010657628.1_pt1 | contig 33083 bp, 25 predicted proteins | sample 3395031 | NCBI WGS metagenome assembly VAPK01 (sample SAMN08290443, study PRJNA428436) | hydrothermal vent metagenome | isolation source: Deep-sea hydrothermal vent chimney 1 | place: Pacific Ocean: Juan De Fuca Ridge
ATTTTAAGACAAAATGGGATAAACAGTCTTGTGAATTAAGTCTGCGCAGACTTAATAGCAAATGCCTTTCGTCGTTTTTTTTCGAGACACAACGCAAGATCTAAATGTATAAAAAAGAAATTTGCTAATTAGATCGATTAGCTTCCAAAATCAGGAGTAATGGTCAAATACTCAGGATATTTTTTGATCTTATTGCCCAATTTATAATACGGTTTCAATTGGATTGTAAGCTGCAGTTTTTGAAGCGTTTTTGAATCCAGATTTCCTGACATCAGACTAAGGATCTGGTTTACAGAATTCAATTTTAAAATAGCAGCAAGATTCACATCAGCATTTAAGTCAAACGAAGTGCGCCCGTGACCCATAACTTCCACCGGCTTGTTGAGTCGTCCGGAAGCAATTTCCTGCTTCTTTTGAAATAATTTCCAATCCATGCCGGAAACGGCGGCTTTTCTTGCAGAAGGATTACTCACTTCAACATTAAGACGCACTTTGGCTGGAAGATTTCCTGAAAGCAATCCCTGCGAAAGCATCAGTATTTCTTTGAAATTCAGATCAGAGAATTGTTTAATCTTAGACAAGTTAATTCCTGAAATACTATCTACAACTACTGAGTTCACAGTGAATTTTGATTGAGCAAATCGCTTCAGTTCACGTGCCTGATTATAAAGCCCGCAAGAACTCATTAAAAGTAACACTACAATGATCCCGCTCAGCCCAAAATATTTTAATGCTTTCATATAAGCTACTATTTTTTATAGGATTAGATCTTTCCTGCCCTTTTGCGTTCAGTTTCATTCAAGAGTATCTTTCTCAAACGAAGTGAGCGTGGAGTCACTTCAAGATATTCATCCTTTCGAATAATTTCCATATACTCTTCAAGTGAAAACCTTATCGGTGGTGAAATTAAAACTTTATTATCAGAACCCGATGCCCGCATGTTGGTCAGTTTTTTTCCTTTATTCAAATTCACTACAATATCATTATCACGGGTATTCTCACCAATCACCTGGCCTGCATACACTTCTGCATTTGGATCGATATAAAAACGGCCACGATCCTGCAGTTTCCAAATAGCATAAGGAATGGCAATGCCCGTTTCCATTGAAATCAGTGCGCCGTTATTTCTGGATTGGAAATCACCTTTCCAGGGTTCAAAGCTTTTAAAACGGTGGGCAATAATGGCTTCTCCTTCTGTTGCAGTCAAAATCACGTTTCTCAGTCCAATGATTCCCCTTGATGGAAGTGCAAAATCGAGTTGCAACCGGTCGTTTTTCGGTTCCATGTTTAGAAATTCGCCCTTGCGAGCCGTGACAATATCAATTACCCTTCCGGAAAAATTCTCAGGCACCAGGACAGTCAGGCTTTCTATAGGTTCATTTTTTACGCCGTCAATCATTTTAATAATAACTTTTGGCTGTCCAAGCTGAAACTCATAACCTTCGCGTCGCATAGTTTCCACGAGGATTGACAAATGCAAAATACCCCTGCCAAAAACCATGTAAGCATCGGGAGATTCAGTTTCCTCGACGCGAAGAGCAAGGTTTTTTTCAATTTCATGAAAAAGGCGGTCGCGCAAATGACGTGATGTTACATATTTTCCTTCCTTTCCAAAAAATGGAGAATTATTGATGGTGAACAACATACTCATCGTAGGCTCGTCAATTTTTATGGGAGGCAAACCTTCCGGGTTTTCAAAGTCGGCTACAGTATCGCCAATTTCAAAATCTTCAAGCCCCATCAGCGCAATAATATCACCTGCAAAGACTTCTCCTTTATATTTTTCTTTTCCGAGACCTTCGAAACGGTAAAGCTCTTTTATTTTTGATTTGATAATTGAGCCTTCCCTTTTTACCAAAGAAACATTCATTCCCTGCTGCAGTTTTCCGCGGATCAGGCGGCCAACGGCAATTCGTCCTACATAGGAAGAGTAATCCAGGGAGGTGATCTGCATCTGAGGCGTTCCTTCCTGGTACTTTGCAGTAGGAATGTGTGCAATGATCTCATCCAACAAATAGGAAACATCTGTGGTGGGCGTTTTCCAGTCTGGCCCCATCCACCCCTCTTTAGACGAGCCATAAACCGTAGCAAAATCCAGTTGCTGTTCGGTAGCACCAAGATTGAACATCAAGTCGAACATGGCTTCCTGAACCTCTTCCGGACGGCAATTTGGCTTATCCACTTTGTTGATCACAACGATCGGGATCAGGTTTAAGTCGATGGCTTTTTGCAATACAAAACGCGTTTGCGGCATGGGGCCCTCAAAAGCATCCACGACCATGAGCACACCATCGGCCATATTTAAAACACGCTCCACTTCTCCACCAAAATCCGAGTGACCTGGTGTGTCGATGATGTTAATTTTATTATCTTTATAATGGACAGAAACATTTTTCGAAAGAATGGTAATTCCTCTTTCACGTTCCAGATCATTGCTGTCAAGGATCAGATCGTTTACTTCTTCGTTCTCACGAAAAAGCTTTACCTGATGTAAAATTCGGTCTACTAGTGTAGTTTTACCATGATCAACATGCGCGATGATGGCAATATTTTTGATTTCGTTCATAGAAAATTCCAGTGTTTATTTCGGGCTGCAAAGGTACGTTGAATATTGAAATCAAATTACATAACTAACAACAGATTTTATCCTTAAAAAATACTGGTAAATTTGCTGAGAAATTAGTCAGGTCACAAGGGAGAAACTTTATGTTTATTAGAAACCGGAATAGAACCATGATTTTCATCGAGCGCAAACAGACAGATCCATTCTTTAACATCGCTGCAGAAGAGTATCTCCTAAAAAATATGGATGAGGATATCCTGATGTTATGGCAAAGTGAGCCATCCGTGATTCTCGGGAAACATCAAAACACACTAAAAGAAGTGAATCTTGGATATGTGATCGGGCATAAAATACCTGTAATCAGGAGAATATCCGGTGGAGGAACAGTTTTCCATGACTTAGGAAACATCAATTATACCTTGATCACCCGCAGCGAAAAACAGGAAAATCTGGTCGATTTCAGAAAATTTACACTTCCCATAATCTTGTTTCTGAAGCAGTTTGGATTGGAACCTCAGTTTGAAGGAAAGAACAATTTAACCCTTGACGGGAAGAAGTTTTCGGGAAACTCAGCGCATGTTTTCAAAAATAGGGTTATGCACCATGGAACGTTTTTGTTTAACACACGGCTTAACATTCTGGAAAACATTATCAATCAACATCAAAACGGCGTCCAGGACAAAGCCATTGATTCTGTTCAGGCCTCTGTTACTAATATTTCAACCCATCTAAAAGAAAAAATTAACCTGTTTAGCTTTAAGAAGAAGATGGCAGATTTTTTTCAGAATTACTTCAGGATCGAAACCCAAACGAATCTTACCAGCGAAATGATTCAGGATATTCAAAAACTTGCCAATGAGAAATACCACAACTGGTCATGGAATTATGGATACTCCCCAAAATACCGTTTCAAAAATGAAGTAAAAACAGAAACCGACTTAATTCAGGTTGATCTTGAAGTAAAAGACGGCATGGTTACAGAAATCCATTTACATCTTAATGGGAAAAAACTCACGGAGATAGAAAATCAGATTTTGGGGACAGCACACGACAAAACCGTTTTATCAGCCAAAATGAGTGGAAGCCACTTTCCAGGAGCCCTTGTCGAAGCCCTGTTTCCGGGAACAGTATCCAACAAGGGTCACGGTAGTTAAAAATTAGGTTTTTTTGTAAAGGGACTATAAAATTATGCTCCCCGGTTCACCTTCATTAGATGGTTGTTGTTGCCTGTTTTTTTTCTTATTGTAGTTATTTAAGAAATAAGTCACACTGAACTTAAAGATCGGCGACTGGCGTTGGAATGTAGAATGGCTATAGAACTTAGTTCCGGAAGAGATCATATCCCATTTTGCAGTCTTAAACAAATCTCGCGCAGAGAGAGTCAGGTTTAACTTTTTCTTGAAGAAATCCTTTCGAAGTGCCAGGTTTGTATAAAAAAATCCTTTTCTACTTCCCTGAACGGTAACAGTCGGGCTGCGATAAGCCCCCATAAACTGAATCTGAAAATCATGTTTAAACCTAAATGAAGGAGTAAAACGGGTATTCCAGTTTGTAGATTTGGCCATTACGTCAGAGCCTGTTACATTTCCTGTAAGTCTGTAATGATAAATAGTCCCGCTCAAATTAAAGTTGAACCACTTCGCAGGTTTTAGGTTTACCATAGCCTCAATTCCCGCCGAATAATCCTTATCCAGATTGGCATTGGTATGATATATAATTCCATTATTTCCCAGGGTCAGAACGCGTGTGACATTATTCGTTCCGATCCGGTAATAGCCTTCAATGGAAATAAACGATACTCCAATTGCCTTTTGCATTCCCAACTCAAAGGAATTGATATATTCAGGCTCAAGTTTAGGATTTCCTATCCTAACATTATATGGGTCAATAATAACCGGAAAAGGATTCAAATCCCATCCGCGCGGGCGGTCAATTCTTCTTGTATAACTTGTGTAGAACTGATAATTATGATTGAATTTATACGATAAATAGACACTTGGGAAATAATCGAAACGTTTTATTGTAAACAATCCTGAACCATCATTGGTATTTACACTTCTATCAGTGTATTCCCCGCGAAATCCCACTTCATAACCAAATTTATTGAGTTCATCTTTAAAACTTACGTATGCTGCGGAAATGTTCCTTTTGAAATTAACAATACTGCTATTATCTGGATTGAAACTCCAGGTTTCGTTAGCAGCATCATAATTCATATAGTCATACTGACCGGTTTCGTGGTTAAAACGGCCTTCCATCCCAGCTTCAAACTTCCCTTTTATTCCGACAGGTAAAGCGTAATCAACTTTAACCCGGAAATCGCTGGAAGTATCTTTGGTGTCAGTTTGGACACTGTTGGCTGCATTACTATACCTTACCCAGTTTGCGTCTGTGCCATAACTGTTTTGGGTTTCTTCATCATCGCCGTTTCTACTCGAATAATAAACTAAGGCTTCAATTTGATGTCCCAGATTATTAAATTTATGTAATAAATCTGCTTGACCGCTGTAATAGTTACCCCAGCGATTGGATAAACTCACCGAATTAGAGTCGACAGAAAGTGTTCCGGGAACTTCATAAATACTGATGTCACTATTGTTATTCCGGCCAAAACCGTAACCCCCCACTCTGGCTGAAAGGAAAAGATTGGTTTTTTTGGTAAAGTAAATGTCCATACCACCTTTAATACTATACCCTTTTCTGGTTCTTATCCCATCAATATTGGAATTCCTGTAATTTGTTGTATCGTTTGTAGTTGTTGAATTGTCAAGAGTAGCATGCATATTCATTGGACGGTTGTTTCCGTTTACAGCAAGTGAATAATTAATTTTTCCTTTTCTGTAAGCAAGAAGCATGTTGCCCTGATATTGATTGTTGGTAGCAGTGGAACCGCTGAACATGCCATTGAGTCCCTGTCTCTTTTCTTCTTTTAGAATAATATTGATAATACCGCCTATACCTTCAGGATCATATTTTGCTGAAGGGTTGGTAATTATCTCAATCTCTTTTATAGATGACGCAGGAATTTGCTGAAGTGCATCGCTTCCGGTAAGAACACTGGGTCGCCCATCGATCAGAACCGTGAAATTGGAAGAACCGCGAAGCGTGACATTTCCTTCCAGATCAACATCCACAGAAGGAACATTCTGCAAAACATCAATAGCCGTTCCTCCCGCTGCGGTCAAATCTTTGGATACGTCCACAACTTTTTTATCAATTTGATAAGTAACACGTGGCTGACGAGCGGTAACTTCTACATCTTTAAGTGTCGATGTTGCAGGTAACAGAAAGATATCCGGGAGCCTGATGCTTTTATGAACACTGGAAATTTCAAGATTTCCTATTTTCTTAACATTAAAACCAATAAAGTGAACAAGGAGATAATATTTTCCATACTTCAGACCACTAAATCTAAATGAACCGTTTTTATCGGTAATACTTCCGGTAACCATTGTTGAGTCGGAAGCTTTGTATAATACAACATTGGTATACTCCATAGCTACTTTCTGATCCTTGGAAAAAACCCTTCCCGAAATACGTCCTCCGGAAATTAATTCCGCACTTCCGTTGGAAGGTTTTTGCACATTCGCAAAAGTGGTGGTCCCCACTATCATAGCAAGGCTAACAAGTAAATATTTCAATTTCATCTTCTTTGATTAATTCTTGGCTTGAAATAAAACAACTCTTTTCAGTTTAAGTCTGGTTGGCTGTATCATGGCTTGATAAGCCCCTCCATAGCCAGGCCTTCTCATTCGACCACCCATACCGCCAATTCCCTGACCCATTTGACCACCTTCTCCGAAACTACCTCCGCTCATTTCACGGCTGTTTTCGCCGGCGCCCATATTTCTTGCCATGGAAGATGCTGTGGTTTTCGGTTGGAATGTTCCTGTTTCTATGATCAGGCTAAAAGGTTTCTCTTTTGACAAATAAGGGGTGATACTTTTAAAAACACTTTTCAGCGGAATAATCGCTTCATAAACGATTTCTCCCTTTTCATTCATCTGAACAATAGCATTGATGTCTCCATCTCCAAAAAAAGCATTGCTCATTCCTTCTTTATCGAAGTTAATGAGTTTTCCCAATTCCCGGCCTGTCAAGTATCGAAGATTAAACTTCTCAATCATTTCCTGCCTCCGCTTTTTTACTTCCGCAGCGCTAAGCTGACGATGATCCTGATTATCAGACACTTTTTTATGACTTCGGCGCGTGTGATCATTCATTCTTGTTTGAGGATAATTGATCCCCAAAACGTCCTTTCCTTTTCCCTTCGGATCAATCCAAACAATAAATCCAAGTCCTATGGCTTTTCGTATCAACATTGGGTTGGTCATTTTAACTTCCAGATAGATATTTTGACCGTCGTTGGTCATCCCGTAATAAAAACCTGAGCCTTTATCAAATTTTAAAGACAAATTCCAATCGGTAAATTGCCCGTTTAGCTCTAACGCTGTGGCTTGCTTACCACATTTTTCTACTTCCTTATTTTTTGGAGAAGCAAAAGATGTTAATGTTAAGAAAGCAATAATCCCAAGAAGAGTTGTTTTCATGTTTTAAAGTATTAAGTGCAAAATTCTGTTTTACTTCTATGTAATAAAATTCTATTATACCGGATAAAAGATAAATTAGACGAAATACATTTTTTGGTGGATAAAAAATTTAAATGACTGTGGTCAATTAATTTGTCCCAATGCATCGGTGAGAAGGCTTTTGTATGAGTTACCGACTGGTATCCATTTACCGGAAATAACCACCCTGTTCTTTTCAACCTTTTCGATTTTAGGAATCGAAACTATAAAAGAACGGTGTACACGCACAAACATGTCTTTGGATAGTTTATCCGCCATGTGTTGCATAGATATTAAGGTAAGAATGAATTTGTCGTTCATTACAATTTTCACATAATCTTTCATGCCTTCAAAATAAAGGATGTCATCATAAGGAACTCTTACAATTTTTACACCATCTTTAACGAACATAAATTTCCGTCTGAATCTTCCTGTTTCTCCGGAAGTTTCCCGCTGCTGATAGCTGCGGACCTTGTTCACTGCTTTCATAAAGCGATCAAACGAAAAGGGTTTGACCAGATAATCAGCTGCATCAAGATCGAAACCTGAAACAGCGTAATCGCTATAGGCAGTAGTAAAAACTACCAACGGTTTATAAACCAGAGATTCATAAAATTGGATACCATTCAAATCAGGCATTTGGATATCAAGAAAAATCAGGTCCGGCTTGTCCTGTTGTATTTTATCCAAAGCTTCAAAAGCATTCTTACAGGATGCGATCAACCGCAGAAAGGGAACTTTTTCAACGTAAGCTTCCATAATCTCCCTTGCCAGCGGCTCATCATCAACAATAATACACTTCATCATGACTTTAAATTGAGATGCAAATCTACTTTAAAAAAGCCTTTACTCTTTCCATAACGCAATTCATAATCGTCTCCATAATGCAGATCAAGTCTCTTTTTCACATTCGCTAATCCGATTCCTGAAGATGCATCTTTACTTTTAGCCTGGGATATCCGGTTGGAGATTTCAAAAGCCAGGTGGTTTCCTTTAACCGACAACTTAATTCTTATGTCCGCCCCTTCTGAATCCACACCATGTTTAAAGGCATTTTCAACAAAAGGAATGAACAACATGGGCTCGATCATTCTCGTCGATAAATCTCCTAAAAAATCTAAACTTATTTTTGCATCATCTGGGAGCCTTAACCTTTGTAACTGGATGTAATTCTGCAAATAATCCACTTCTTTTTTCAACAAAACAAGTCCGTAATCTGCATCGTAAAGCATGTGGCGCAGCAAGTCAGACAGTTGCAACAATGCATCAGGAGTTTTGTCTGATTTTTTGATGGCCAGGGCATAAATTCCATTTAGGCTATTGAATAGAAAATGCGGATTGACCTGGGATCTTAAAAAAGAAAGCTCGGAAACAAGTTTCTCTTTTTCCATCTCTTTTCTTTTCCGGTCCTGCTTGTACCATTCACGCGTTTCGCACATGACCGTACTGATCAAAAATCCAAGAAGAACAACAACAACTGTTCCTGTATTTTCTTCATTACGATGCCTTTGTTTGCGATGCTTAATTTGGAGTTTTCTTTGCGGAGATTGGTTTTGAGCCGAGCTTTCCTGCTCATACTTGTTGTGAACGTACTGCATCACGGAGTCATTCACATAATAGGTAAACACCAAACTGACCAACAACGCCAGAAAAAACAGGAACTGCTTCTTTTTCAACAGTAAATGGGGCACAAAAATGAAATAATTCAGGTAAAAAAATGCAACCACAAGTATGAAATGCAGGTTTCTTTTTACCAGAAAAGTCATACCTGAAGGCGCTTCAAAAAGCAAATCAGGCAGGAAATACACCACAATCCACGCTAAAACATGAAGAATCGGCGTCAGGTACTTTTGAATTTTCATGATCAATCACAAAATTTGTTTGCGAAGTTACAGATTGTAAATACATTAATTAATATCTTTTAGACGAACATGATCTTTGGCACGACAGGAAAGGTTTTGAAAACGACCAATATTTAGATACATCCAATGCGATTTTGTATTTTTGTACAAAGTATCCAAAACAGATTTTGAAAATAAATTTGAATCCATTTTTGCCTGTTAATTTTCAGGAATTTAGGATGTTTTCATAAATCTTATAATCAACGCATCAAACAGACACCGTTAATGAAGATAACAAATCCCTTATTGGGAACTTTCAATACACCTTTCGGAGTACCCCCTTTTGCAGAGATCGCTACTGAAGATTACAAACAAGCCTTCAATGCCGGGATCAATGCCCATAAAGTTGAAATAGAGAAAATTACAAGCAATCCGAAGGGTCCTGATTTTCATAATACTATTGAAGCAATTGAATATTCAGGCAAATTATTACAACAGACCGACCTTATTTTTGAGAATATCCTTTCATCAGAGACCAACGATACATTACAGCAAATTGCCCAAGAGCAGGCGCCCGTTCTTTCAGACCACTGGGACAATATACTGATGAATTCCAAGCTCTTCAAAAGGATTGAAAATGTTTACCAGCAAAGATCAAAGCTAAAGCTGAATACTGAACAAAGTATGCTACTGGAGAAAACCCACCAAAAGTTTGTTCGTGGTGGTGCTAAACTGTCCATTTCCGATAAATTCAAGCTGAAAGAGATCAATGCAAAACTCAGTGTGCTTTCGTTGCAATTTGGAGACAATGTGCTGGCTGATAACAATGCGTTTGAATTATTTATTACAGATAAAAATGACCTTGCCGGCCTTCCCGAATCCGTAATTGATGCTGCTGTAGAAACAGCCAAAGAGAAAGAAAAAAGCGAAGGCTGGGTTTTTAACCTGAACCGGCCCAGTCTGATCCCATTTCTGCAATACGCACAAAACAGGGAACTGCGTAGAAAAATGTTTCTGGGATATTATCAGCGGGGAAGTAATAAAAACAATAACGACAACAAGGTCATTTTGAAACAAATGGTGAACTTTCGCTTGGAGAAAGCCCGTTTACTTGGATTTAACACTTACTCTGATTTTGTACTGGATGAAACTATGGCAAAAAATCCGGAGGCAGTATTTAAGCTCCTCGGCCAAATTTCTCCTGCCGTTACTGAACTGGCTAAAAAAGAAAAAGAACGCCTGCAGGAGATTTCCAACCGTGAAAACGACAATATTGAAATAGAACCATGGGACTGGTGGTATTACACTGAAAAATTAAGAAAAGAAAAATATGATCTTAATGAAGCGGAACTCCGTTCCTATTTTCCTTTGGAAAGCGTTCTTAAAGGACTGTTTAATGTACTGAACAAACTTTATGGAATAAGTTTCAAACCCAATAAAGATGTGCCTGTATATCAAAAAGATGTTACAGTTTATGAAGTTCACGAAGCCGACGGGATACTTACTGGGATCATATACATGGACTTCTTTCCCAGGCCTACCAAACAAGGCGGGGCCTGGATGACAGCCTATCGGGAACAGCATTTAGAAAACGGAAAGAATGTGATTCCGGTAATTTCAGTAAATTTCAATTTTACTTCGCCTACAAAAAACAAGCCTGCCTTATTGAGTCTTGAAGAAGTAGAAACCCTGTTTCATGAATGCGGGCACGCCATTCACGGTTTGTTCAGTCAATGCCGTTACGAAAGCCTTGCCGGTACGGAAGTCCCAAGAGATTTTGTTGAAATGCCTTCACAGATATTGGAAAACTGGGCATCGGAACCAGAAGTATTGAAAAGCTATGCCTTGGACTATAAAAGCGGGAACCCTATTCCGGATGAGCTTATCAAAAAAATGGAAGCCAGCAGCAAATTCAATCTGGGGTTTAACCTGACCGAATATCTGGCAGCTTCCTATCTCGATATGGATTGGCATAATCTGACACTTCCCTTTATGGGTGATGTAAATGATTTTGAAAGAGAAGCTATGAAAAAAATTCACCAGGTCCATGAAATTTTTCCAAGGTACAGGAGTACATTTTTTAATCATATTTTTTCCGGGGGCTATGCTTCGGGTTATTACAGTTATGTCTGGTCTGAAGTGATCGATACAGATGCTTTTCAGGCATTTAAAGAAACATCGCTTTTCGATAAAACAACAGCCACCCGTTTCAGAAAAGAGATTTTGTCGAAGGGAGGAACGGAAGACCCAATGAAATTATTTAAGAATTTCAGGGGAAGAGGGCCCAAAACTGATGCGTACCTGAAAAAGAAAGGTTTAACTTGAGATTATTTTATAACTTTACGGCACCCATAGTTAATCTGTATCTGAAGCCTGTATTTAATTTCAGAAATTTTCTTCACTCAATAAAGAAAGGTGTCACGGGAGGATAAGGCCAGGGAAAGTCAAAAAGAAGTAAAAACAGTATTGAACATACTAAAAGCATGAAAATACGGTTACCCTTTTTACTGTTTATTCTGATACAGATTGCAGTCACACAGAGTCATGCACAAACTCCTGTTTTGTCTGCAAATCAGATTTACGGCCTGAATCCGTTGTTATATAATGGTAAGTTTTATACTTATTTCAACGCTGCCAACACCAAAGGCTCACAATTTTTAGACGGGCCGAAATTTGTAAAAGGGTCGGTTCAAATCAGAGGGAAAAACTTTTCCGGTATTTTATTGAACTACGACGTTTATAACCAAAAGGTTGTTCTTAAATACAAAACCAGAATGAACAACTTGATGGAAATTGTTATTTCGAAAGCCTGGCTCGAATCTTTTAATATAGATGGCAAGCATTTTGAGATTCTGTCTTTTTCCGGCATCAAACCCAGAATTTATCAGGTTATAGGACAAGGGCGATACAGAATTCTATACACCTGGACAAAAACTTATGCTTTAGATCACACCTACGGAGCTACCAATTTTGCATTTTCCAAACCGGTAAGAGAATCGTACTTACAATCTGGCAACAAACTAATGCGTTATAAAAACAACAGAAGTTTTGTAGCTTTATTCGGTCGTGAAAATAAATCTCTGCTTAACAAGTATCTCAGAAAAAACAAAATTAAAGTGAGGAAATCCGGGCAACATACCACTCTTCAATTGATCAATTGTTGTAATACCCTTACTGACAAATGAAAGCAGCATTCCTTTTTATAGCCTTACTTTTTGTGTCAATATGGGCACCTGCCCATAATACAGAAAAGGTGATGGATTGCCATTTTAACAAAGTTCCGTTCAGCGAGTTTTGTAATGAAGTGTACAGGGAAACCGGTGTCAGGGTTTTTTATCAGAAGAAATGGGTCAGCGATCTCAGGGTCAATCTTTACGTGGATAGCGTTACAGCAAAGCAAGCCGTTACTCTTGCCATTAAAAACACAGGATTGAAAGTTTCCAAATGGAATAACAATCTGGTGCTGTTGCCACATAAAAAATTGCTTACAGGGCTTCCTTCATACCAACATGAAGCAGCCCCAGCCGGGACAACGCAAGAAACAACAAAAGATCTTACTGCAAGCGAAGAAAGATATCTTACCGGTAGGCGGCCAGATGTAATTCACACTTTAAAAATTGGACATGAGGGAGGCTCATTAACAAATGGCAAAGCCACTATTTTAGGAAGGGTTCTTGATGAAGAAACCGGCGAGCCGGTAAATTTTGCGACCTGCTATATACAAGAAACAAAAAACGGTGCAGTTTCGGGAAGAAATGGTTTCTTTACTTTGCTTTTGCGACCCGGAAAGTATAATGCCACTTTCAATTATATGGGCTATGAGCATAAAAAATACCTACTGAATATCATGTCTGATGGCAGTTTTACTGTCAAGTTGAGAAAGACTATTTTCCAGATTCAGGAGTTTGTAGTGCATGGTGACCGGCAGATGAATATTAAAGAAAAAGATCCCGGTATTGATAAAATATCTATGCGTTCCATCAAAGAATTACCGATGATGATGGGAGAGCGTGATATTTTAAAAGTTTCGGGGACCCTTCCCGGAATTGTGAGCACAGGAGAGGGTTCCGCCGGGCTCAATGTTCGTGGTGGCGGTTCTGATCAAAATGCTTTCTATATTGACAAAGTGCCGATTTATAACACATCTCATCTTTTTGGATTTTTTCCCGCTTTTAACTCGGATATCATCAAAGATTTTGCAGTCTACAAAGGATATATTCCTGCACAGTATGGTGGTCGCCTTTCATCTGTTTTCAATATCATGACCAGGCAGGGAAACCTAAAACGCTTTACTGCCCATGGAGGGATCAGTCCCGTTGCCGGGAATCTTGAAGTGGAAGGCCCGATAAAAAAAGATGCACTTTCATTTCTTGTCAGTGCCAGATCTACATACTCTGACTGGATTCTTAAAAAAATCAAAGATCCTACCATTAAAGCAAGTGCTGCCAATTTTTATGATTATTCAGGCAGTCTGTCTTACAATGCTGAGAAAACGCAAATGTCCCTTTTCTACTATCATAGCTTTGATCATTTCAGGCTTTCAACAATTAATGATTATAATTATTCCAATGATGGTGCTTCTTTGGATATCAGCCATAATTTCACCAATTCTTTAAGAGGTGATTTCACACTCATTGAGTCGCAATATACTTTCAGTACCGTCGATAAAGAACAACTATCCAGCGCTTATCAGCAAGCTTATAAAATGGGGCATTACGAAGCTCGTGCTGATTTCACTAAAACGATAAGCAACTATAATACACTTAAATTTGGTGGCGGTGTGGTCCTGCTCAAACTTGACCGGGGAAATGTAATCCCTTACGGAACCCGGTCATTGCTTATCCCCGTGGCATTGGGCCGGGAAAAAGGCATTGAGACATCTCTATATGCTTCTGATTCTTATAATCCAATACCTATTTTAAGTATTAAGGCAGGGCTGAGGTTTACAATGTTTTCTCCTTTAGGACCATCGACAGTGTATTATTACACCCCGGGTATGCCGCGTGATTTGCGTTATGTTAGCGATACCGTTACTTATGGAAACGATGTTCCCATACATTGGTATTCTGAACCTGACATCAGGGCATCCGTCAATTTTCAAACTGATGAAAATGGATCTATTAAATTAGCTTTCAATCAAATGCACCAAAATTTATTCATGCTGAACAATACAATTGCCGTGTCGCCCAATGTTCAATGGAAACTGGCAGATTACCATATTCATCCTTCAAAAAGCAATCAGATCTCTTTCGGTGTTTTCCGGTCAATGCCCAAAAGCGGGTTGGAGGCATCTGTTGAAGTCTATTACAAACAGGAGTTTGGTAATCCGGAATTTAAAGACGGAGCTTCTTTTTTGGACAGTCCTAATGTGGAAACGGTTGTTTTGCAGGGAAAAGAAAAAGGATATGGGGTTGAAGTACTCGTGAAACGGACGAACCGAAAACTCGAAGGGTGGCTAACATACACTTATTCGCGCTCGCTAATGACGGTGAATGGCGGGGAAAGCTGGAATAGTATCAATAACGGGGAAACATATCCATCAAATTTTGATATTCCACATGTAGCAAATCTTGTCCTGGATTATCATTTGAACCGGCGCGTTACATTTTCGACCATCATGACTTATCGAAGTGGGAAACCTATCACCTACCCCGTTTCGGTTTATTATGTTGACGGCCAACCTCACCTGGATTATTCGAAACGAAATGCTTACAGAATACCGGATTATTTCCGGATGGATTTATCCCTGGCCATTGAGGGCAATCTTAAAAGAAACAAGCCAATGCATAGTTCGTTTGTTTTAAGCGTTTACAATCTTACAGGACGCCAAAATCCTTATTCGGTATATTTTAACACTTCTAACGGCAGAATTACAGGATATTCTTATTCTGTCATCGGGGTGCCTATCTTCACCATTACATGGAACTTCAAATTGGGAAATTATGCTTCGGAATAAAATCATATTGTTAATCGCAATGTTGGCGCTTTCATCCTGCGTGAAGGTTTATTCCCCGAAAATAAAAGGTTTGGATTTGAATAAATATGTTGTTTCAGGCCAGGTTACTCTTGGCAAAAACACCCAAACTGTAAATGTTTCCCTGACTTCATCCATCAACACACCAACCTATAAGCCGGTAACTGGTTGCAATGTTGCTATTACTGATATTAAAGACAACCGTTTTCCGATGGTATATATGGGGAAAGGAAACTATTCCACGATGATAGCCCCTAAATACTTGGTTCCTGGCAATGCTTTTAAGGTAAATGTCATCACACCTGAAGGCGACAGCATTGTTTCGGATTACGACACATTAACGTCTGCGCCTCCGGTAGATTCAATATACTATCTCCGAAAGGATGTTGAGAGCCCGATCCCGGGACAATCAACTCAGGGAATTCAATTTTATATTGATTTAAACGGAACCAACGCAAACAGTCACTATTATCGCTGGAAAATATATGAAACATGGGAATACCATTCCAGGTACCTTCGCGAATGGTATTACGATGGCACTTTACATCACATTTATCCTCCTGATTCTTCAAGACATATATGCTGGCACACAAGACAGATTCCGGAAATATTTACATTGTCAACAGATAACCTGAGCCAAAATAAATATAATGATTTCCAGCTTCAGTACGTCGATAATACAACATCAAAGCTTGCGTATGGCTATAGTATGCTTGTTGAACAGATGTCGTTGAGCAAAGCTGCCTATAATTATTGGGATCAATTAAGGACAAACAGCACACAGGAAGGTGGTCTTTATGAAAAACAACCCATTGCAATCATTGGAAACATGCATAACCTTACTCATCCCAAAAATGATGTGCTGGGATTCTTCAATGTAGTATCAGCAACTTATAAAAGAATATTTATCCCAAATGTTCCAGGACTTCAACTGAATTTTGATACTTATTGTTCATCAGTAATTCTTAGGTTTGGGGTTAAAGGAATTCCACCTTCAGACTATCCGGTTTATCTCCAATCCGGACCAAACGGACCTTTGCCAATATGGTTGAGTGATGAATGCGTAGATTGTTTGGTACTGGGAGGGACGAATGTTAAACCTTTATTTTGGCCATAATAAGATGAACAAGAGAAGTTACAAATATTATCCATTAATACTGTTACTGCTGGCTTTACCCTTTGTTTTAGCTGGCCAACAAAACAATGCATTTCCTAAAGCTGAGAAACTGGCTTTATTCACTGACCGTGATTTGTATATTGCAGGTGAAGAAGTGCATTTTTCAGCATTCATTATCAACCATGCTTCACCAGGATTGAGCCATATTGTTTATGCTGAGATACTGGAGCCAGATGGTACCAGAATTATAGGAGCCAAATTCCCACTGACTCAGGAAGCTGCGCACGGTTGCCTGACTATTCCTTCCGGGAGTATCACTGGAACTTACTACTTAAGGGTTTACACAAAATATATGCGAAACACAGGGCCGGGATCATTCGCCTATGTTAGCCTGAAAATTATTAATCCTTATAAAATAGATGTGTTAACCGGAAATGACACTTTGCAAAATGCAAAACATCACAATACCAGTTATTCATCAGACAATTTACTAGAAATATCCACCAACAAAGAAATATATCATTCACGTGAAAAAGTAAATGTGAGCATCAAAACAGTTGGAATTAAAGCTGGAAAAGCTCAAAGATTATGTGTTTCTGTAGTGCCTGAACTTTTAGCTCCAGGTAAGATGCTTCAATTGCATGCCAATTCTTCAAAAGTAAACCTTGTCAACTTTTATCCTGAAAACCGCGGGTTGTCTATTACAGGTACTATAATAGACAGCGTAACAGGAAAAGGAGAAGCCAATGCCCGTATAAATCTTTCCATTATTGGGAAAGGCAGGACATTCATGGCATCTCAAACCGACAGTTCTGGCCACTTTTTCTTCTCCTTGCCATCTTACACTGGGAACAGGGATCTGTTTCTGGGAACACAAAACATTTCTGGTTCACACCCTAAAATACTGGTAAATAATGATTTCTCAACAATACCGGTTCGGTTGCCTAATCCGGTTTTCAAACTGGATTCTGCCGAAAGGGCTTTGGCATTTCAAATGGCTCAAAATAATCGGGTGAGACAACTTTTCAGTAACGACAGCCTGCTTTGTAATAAAGTTTCAAAACCTGATAAAACTTTTTATGGAAAACCTTCTTATACATTAACGCTTGATCAATATATACAGCTCCCAACTTTGGAGGAATATTTTAATGAGCTTCCTTCAATGGTAAAAGTTCGAAAACATGATGGTAAGAAATATTTCAAAGTAATTGGTGACCAACCTGATATGGCATATTTAGAACCGCTTGTCCTTGTTGATTGGGTTGCTATTGACAATCCGGAAAAAATCCTTGCCGCATCTCCTACTAATATTGCCCGGGTCGAAGTAATAAATAAACCTTATGTGATTGGGGACATGAAGTACGGCGGTATTATCAGTATAATTACTAAAAAAGGAGACTTTGCCGGAATTGATCTTCCGAAATCAGGAATGTTCCTCAATTATGCCTTTCTGCAAGATAATTGTCATTGCGCCATTACAACGCCGAATTCTGTTAACAAACCCGACACAAGGAATACACTTTACTGGAATCCCGATCTCAAACTGAATTCAGGAATAGATTTTCATTTTTCATTTACAACAGCAGACACCCCAGGAAAGTACATGATCATTCTACAGGGAATTAGGCCTGATGGGAAACCTTTTGTGAAACATGCAGTGATTGTTGTGAAACCAAAACCCTAACTTGTCACTGCTTTTCAAGCAATTTGACAAATTCCTTTGTATCCACATCAATTCCTTCAATAGTAAGATGGGCCTTTTTATAGCAATCAAGACGTTCTTCGAGTTTTTTGTCGATGTAGCCGACAAGCTCATCCCCTGACTTTCCTTCAATTAGCGGGCGTTTTCTGGCTGCCATTGCCAGTCGACTGGCAATGGCAGCAGGAGTCATTTCCAAATAGACGCTTATTCCATTTTTATTGATTTCATCAATACTGTCAAGATAACAGGGAGTTCCTCCTCCGGTTGCGATCACAACCCCCTTCATATCAAATGTTTTCAACAATCTTTCATGTTCCAGACTTCTAAAAAGTTTTTCCCCGTATTTATCAAAGAAAACCTGAATATTGATCTTATAGTACCCTTCAAAAAAATCATCCAGGTCGAGAAACCGGTATCCCAAAGCGATTGCCAGCTTTTTACCAACAGTGCTTTTCCCTGCACCCATAAATCCTATCAGGTAAACTCTATCTTTCATGTACTTTCTGTTCAGATTCAAAAATAACCAATAAACCCGAATGTTACTTTTTTATAAGTTGATTGAATCAGTTCTAGGCTTGGGTTTTCCGGTTTTGTTCACAAAATAAACACCCGCGAAAATCAGCAATGAAGCAACGATTTCAACTAAATTCAGTTTATCTTTTCCAAAGGATACAGCTACTAATGTAGCAATTAACGGTTGCATATAGATATAAGAACTATTTACGCTGGGGCTTATCCTTTTTAATGAATAATTATTCAGAAAGTAAGCAATTACCGTTGTAAAAAGCACTACATAACCTATTGAAAACCAAATATGAAGCGGAATAACAGCAAAGTTGACTTCTGAAATTTGTTTCAGGGAAACCGGAATCACAAAAATCAATCCGAAAGTAAACACCCACTTCATCACCGTGAGCGGTTTGTAAGAACGCATTAAAGGCTTTACCAAAACCAGAAACAGGCCATAAGAAGCAGCGTTTATCATAACCATGATGTTACCCCTGGTTGTCGCCGAACTAATTGTAATATGTCCGTTCCGCAGAATCAAATAAACCGCACCGGCAAATCCCAGTATAATTCCAAAAGCTTTAGACCAGGAAATCCGGTCTTTTATGATGAAATGAGACATCACCAATACGAAAATCGGTGTTCCCACCATAATAATAGAAGCATTGATGGGCGTAGTCAGGTTCAGACCTTCAAAAAATAAAATCTGGTTGATGGCTACCCCGAAAATTGCAGCCACAAACATTCTTCTCAAATCCGTCCGGGAGACTTTCTCGCTGCCAATAATCATATCCACAATCCAAAACACAGCAGATGCACCTACCACTCGGAGGACAATAATGGCACGCGGTTCCAGCCAATGGGGCATAATGCCCTTGGCGATTACATAATTCAATCCAAAAATCAGGTTCGCACCAAGCAAAGCCAGGTGCGCCTTAATATGCTCCGGTTTCATAACCTGCAATAAGTTGGGTACTCATGGATACTGCCTGCTTTATAATTTTTTGCAGCAGCTTTCGTTAGAATGAAATAATGATTCTGAAAAAATTCTAAAACGGCAGGTCTCCTTCTTCGTCCATCGGGTCAGAAGCGTCTGCCGATAAGTCTTCCGGTGAAAGTGGTGGAAGATTTCCATCTTCTTTCTGAAGGCGCCAGGCTCTAACATCAGTGTACCAGCGTTCGTTAAATTCCCTTGACTCAATGTTAACAGAAACACTAACCCTGTCTCCTTCGCCGATGCCTTCAAGGTTTTTTACTTTATCGCCCCAAAGGCTGATGCATATTTTTTTGGGATACTGGTCTTCAGTTTCAATCACAAATTCCTGTTTTTCCCATTTTCCATTGCGCCCTTCGCCACTCACGATAGGCATCTTTTTTATCAGTCGTCCTTTCAGGTCTAAGCTCATGTTATAAAAATTTAACGGATTTAATTATTTGTTTGCAAAAGTAAAGATTTCAAGAAGTTTTCTAAAACTTATTAATTGCCTGTCTTATAGCCACCAAATGTGTCAACAGATTTTCCAGTAGATCCAACTTTAACATATTAGCGCCGTCCGATTTGGCAACCGCGGGGTTCGGGTGTGTTTCCAGAAAAATACCATCTACCCCAATGGCAATCCCAGCACGTCCTATGGTTTCTATTAAATCCGGCCTTCCTCCGGTAACACCCTGGCTTTGATTTGGCTGCTGAAGCGAATGAGTAATATCCAGAATCACGGGAACTCCGGCTTTCTGCATTGTTGGAATATTGCGATAGTCAACTACCAGATCGCCGTAGCCAAACATGCTGCCGCGTTCGGTAAGCCAAACGTTCTCATTGCCGGTGGAACGGACTTTATCGACAGCAAAACGCATGGATTCACCGGAAACAAATTGTCCCTTTTTAATGTTGATGATTTTACCTGTTTTTCCCGCCGTAATCAGTAACTCCGTCTGCCGGCAGAGAAAAGCCGGAATTTGAAGTACGTCAACGTAAACGGAAGCTGTTTTTGCTTCTTCCGGTGAATGGATGTCAGTAACAACTGGGATTTTCAGATCGCGGGAAATATCTCTCAAAATATTCAGCGCTTTTTCATCTCCGATTCCCGCAAAAGAATCCAGCCGGGAACGGTTTGCCTTCCGGTACGAAGCTTTAAAAATGAAAGGTATCTCAAGTTTATTGGTAATTTTTAAAATTTCTTCTGCAATGGGAAATGCCATCTTTTCGTCTTCAATGACACACGGCCCCACCATCAGAAAGAAATTTCCCTTGTCTGTATATTTTATATTGGGCAGATTTTCAACACTTTTATGCATGAGATTCTATTTTCAACAAAATTATAAAATGTTTGGTTCGCATGTCACTATTCCACAATCAGCTTGTCAAGAGAAAAAGGGTATTCCACTTTTTCCAGAAAAAGTCCTTTTGCAGGAACAGAATAGCCAGCTTTTCCTCGGTCTTTTGCTTTAATGACATCTTCTATTTCTTCCGGTTTCATTTTTCCTTTACCCACTTCCAAAAGTGTTCCCACAATGGCACGCACCATATTTCTTAAAAACCTGTCAGCCGTAATAGTGAAAACGAGTTTATCCCCAAAATCTTCCCAAAATGCCTGTTTGATGTGACATTCATTGGTAAGTGTCTGCGTATGAAGCTTGGAAAAACTCGTGAAATCGGTAAATTTCATCAGGTATCCGGTTGCTTTTTGCATGGCTTTTACATCAAGAGGAGCTGTATATTCCAGGCAAAAATCTCTTTCAAACGGGTCTTTTCGTTTCGAAATATAATATTTATAGGTTCTTTGTTTTGCACTGAATCGAGCATGATAGTCACCGGGAACCGGGAACAGATCAAAAATCACAATGTCTCTGGAAAGAAAACTGTTTAATTTGGAAACGAAATCTTTTTCCAGAAAATGTAAAGAAACACTCACATCAAAATGAGCATAAAATTCTCTGGCATGAACTCTCGTATCCGTCCTTCCACATCCCACAAGGCTTACAGTCTCACCGGTCAATAATCCAATTTTCCGGTTCAGTTCTTCCTGAACAGTATGGGCATTCTCCTGAACCTGCCAGCCATGATAAGCCGTTCCCTTATATGCCAGTTTAAGAAAATACCGAACCATGATTATTTATTTTAAAACGAGTGCTATTATCAGGAATTCAAGGCTTTCCATAACAAATCCTTCAGGCTTGTCAATCCTTGTTGGGCTACTGAAGAAATAAAAACCGAAGGCACATCAGGCAATTCTGTTTTTATCTCAGTCATCAACTCATCATCGAGCAGATCAGATTTTGAAACAGCAAGCACCCTTTGTTTATCCAACAATTCAGGATTATACTGCTTCAGCTCATTGAGTAAAATATTGTATTCTTTATTGATATCGCCAGAATCCGCCGGAATAAGAAACAGCAGGGCCGAATTTCTTTCAATATGCCGTAAAAATCTCAATCCCAACCCCTTTCCTTCATGCGCTCCTTCAATAATTCCCGGAATATCGGCCATGATAAAAGACTTCTGATCACGATAAGAAACAATTCCGAGATTGGGTTTAAGCGTCGTAAAAGGATAATCGGCAATTTCAGGTTTGGCTGCGGAAACTACCGAAAGCAGTGTCGATTTCCCGGCATTTGGAAATCCTACCAAACCAACATCTGCAAGGATTTTTAATTCGATGATCACTTCAGCTTCTACCCCCTCTTCACCTGGCTGGGCATGTTTCGGGGTCTGATTGGTTGCCGATTTAAAGTGATCATTTCCCTGGCCACCCCGTCCGCCGTGAAGCAAAACCATCTCCTGTTTGTCTTCTATAATCTCTCCCATTACCTCTTGAGTCTCAGAATCACGCATAACCGTGCCCATCGGGACTTCAATGACAATGTTCTTTCCATTGGCACCTGTGCTGGTCTGGCTCCCACCAGAGCCACCATTTTCGGCACGTAGATGACGTGTATAGCGCAAATGTAGCAACGTCCACATCTGAGCATTGCCCCTAACGATGATATCCCCGCCTTTTCCGCCGTCACCCCCATCCGGGCCTCCCTTAGGAATATATTTTTCGCGACGGAAATGAACCGACCCAGCACCTCCGTTTCCAGAGCTACAGTAGATCTTAACGTAATCAACAAAATTGGATGCGGCCATAATTATTATTATTGAAGTTGCAAAAATAGCGCAAATGCTTCAATCCGCCTCCAGCGGACAAGAGTTTAATTCTCTGTCTTTTGAAACAATTGATAATTTCCTAATATTATCCTTTACCCGAATACAGGGGTCGTTTATTCCTTTATTTTATGAATCAACAAAAGACCGTCACGAACTGATAACATTACCTGTTCCACACGTTTATCGTCGCGGATATGATCGTTAAACTTCCTGATTCCCAAGGTTTCCTTATCAGGATTTTTATCTTCAATGGCCTTTCCGCCCCATAACACATTGTCAGCCAGAAAGAAACCGCCTTTTCTTAATTTGGGAAATACCAACTCATAGTACTCTGTGTATTGCGATTTGTCAGCATCAATAAAGATAAGGTCGAAAGTTTCATCCAACGATGGAATGATTTCGCGTGCATCGCCCTCAATGAGCCTTATTTTACCATCATTTTCGGATTTATTGAAATAACCTTTAGCAAAACTTACAATTTCTTCATTTCGGTCAACCGTGATAAGGAAGCCATCTTCAGGTAACGCCTGTGACATAGCCAATGCAGAATAGCCTGTAAAGGTTCCGATTTCTAATATTCGCTTTGGTTGAAGCATGGCCACGATCATTTCCAGAAATTTACCCTGAACTTTACCGGAAAGCATGTTTGGATAATAGGTCTTCTGATGGGTTTCCCGATTCAGATCATATAATAAAGGTATTTCATCTGTGGTATGTGCTTCAATATATTCGTTGATTTCTTTGCTCAACATCATACTTAATTTTAATGAATAACTCTGTTTCCACTATTCGATGGGCTCCATTAAACAAGCCTACCAATTGTTATAAATCAAAGTGCTTTGTGCAGCCGGATCGAAAACTTTTGAAGCCACATCAAGAATATCTTCAGCGGTTAAGGCATCTACAATCCGAAAAAGCGCTTTGGCGTTATTTACTTTTTCTTCGCAAAGAAATGCTTTCGCGATATCCAGCATCTCATTCATTGGAATCTCATAATTCATGGCAATCTGGCCTTTGAACTGCTGTTTGGCACGCGTCAATTGCAAGGTCCCCAGTTTTTGCGATCTCAATTTATCAAGCTCTCTTTGCACCAAATCAAGGCTCTTTTCAATGTATTTTTCATCCGTACCGAAGTAAACCCCAAAAAAACCAATATCTGAATAGGTTTGCACCGTAGATTCAATGGTGTATGCAAAACCGTACTTCTCACGGATTCCAAGGTTCAGTCTGGAATTCATGGCCGGACCTCCCAACAGATTGTTCAGCAGTAGTAATGTCATTTTCTGTGGGTGGGTGAATGGAAAAGCAATGTTTCCCGTAAGGCAATGAGACAGATATGATTTCTTTTGAATGACTTTCCTTGTAGGTAAATAATCATCGAAAGAAGACCTTAAAACTTCTTTCTTATTTTCAGAAATACCTTCAAAATACTTCCTGACAAGTGCAACAAGTTTTTCAAAATTAATCTGCCCTACTGACGAGATCACAATTTTGCGGGTATCATAATTTCTTTTCACAAACCTGAAAATATCCTTCCGCGTAAAAGTCTCCACATGCGATTGATCGCCCAAAATATTTCTCCCCAAAGGATGACCGTCGAAAAGCAGGTTTTCAAAATCATCAAAAATAAGTTCAGCAGGAGTGTCCTGATAAGAATTGATTTCATCAAGAACCACATCTTTCTCTTTTTCAATTTCCTTTTCAGGGAAAACGGAATGGAAAGCCACATCAGCAAAGGTTTCCAGAGAGCGATCGTAATAAGCACTTAAAAAAGACGCGTAAACGCAGGTTTCCTCTTTACTGGTGTAAGCATTCAATTCACCACCCAGATTCTCGATGCGGCTCATAATATGGTATGCTTTTCGCTTTTGAGTTCCCTTGAAGATCATGTGCTCAATAAAATGAGCTATCCCATTTTCCTTTTCCAGTTCGTCACGCGACCCTGTATCGACCATAAGTCCGCAATGCGAAATCTGACCCGGAATTTGACGATGAATGATCCTGATGCCGTTTTTTAATTGATAATATTGGTATGCCAATGTTATTCCCTTCAAATAATTGAGTTGCAAAGATAAAAGAAAGCCCGGTTCAGCAGTTTCGCAGCAAAACATTTCCGAAAACCATTGCGGAATTTTTATTTAGAATAATTTTAAATGTTAAATATTGCAAAAACAGTATGCATGCGAACTATTTTTAATCTACATTTGTATGCATGCGTAATAAATTATGAAGAGATGAAGCTGAACGAAACTATTGAATTTTACGTGAGAACCACATCATTGGCCCTTTCGAGAATGTATAATGTCATTGCAAATCAATATGGCATCACTCAAACCATAGGCTACATACTGACTTATGTGGAAAAGGAAGGAACGCCTTCCACCAAACTGGCACAACAACTCGGAATGAAAAACTCGAGCCTGACCCGGTTGTTAAAAAAAATGGAAGATGATGGTTGTATAACCCGTATAGTAGATCAGTATGATAAAAGAATCATCCGGGTATTTCTGACTCCCAAAGGTGTTGGGAAAAGAAAAATTGCAAAAAAAACGGTTCTTGAATTCAACGAAAAATTGATGCAAAAAGCGAGCAAAAAGGACCTGGAGTCTTTTTTCAAGGTTTTCGACATTATAAAAGAACAAGTGGCTGAAGAAATTGCAGAAGCTGCGAAAAAAGTAACTGTGAATCAATAAATTTCATTAACCTAATCAGATATACTATGTTACGAAGAATTAAAAAAGTAGCTGTGCTGGGTTCCGGGGTTATGGGCTCCGGCATTGCATGTCATTTAGCCAATGTCGGCCTTGATGTTCTGCTCATTGATATTGTTCCCCGTGAGCTTACCGAAGAAGAAAAAACCAAAGGCCTGGCATTGCAGGATAAAGCGGTGCGGAACCGTATTGTCAATAAATCCTTGTCAGCCACATTAGTTTCAAAACCCTCCCCAATCTATAAAAAGTCGTTTGCCAAACGCATCAAAACAGGAAATTTTGATGATGACCTTTCTAAAATAAAAGATTACGATTGGGTGATTGAAGTAGTAGTCGAAAGACTGGACATCAAACAACAGGTGTTTGATAAAGTAGATAAGCTTAGAAAACCCGGTTCGCTGGTCACATCCAATACATCTGGAATCTCCATCGATATGATGGCCGAAGGAAAAAGCGAAGATTTTCAGAAAAACTTCTGCGGAACGCATTTCTTCAATCCTCCACGCTATCTTCAGTTATTTGAAATCATTCCTTCCAAATATACTGATCCTGAAGTACTGTCATTTCTCAGTGATTATGCAGCAAGGTTTCTCGGTAAAACCCCGGTACTGGCAAAAGATACTCCGGCTTTCATAGCCAACCGCATCGGAACTTTCTCCATTATGGAATTGTTTAATAAGGTAAAGAAATATGGCCTGACTATCCCTGAAATTGATAAACTGACCGGTCCCGTGATTGGTCGTGCCAAATCTGCCACGTTCCGCACTGCGGACGTTGTTGGACTGGACACTCTGGTGCACGTTTCCAATTACATTCACGAAACAGTTCAGGATGAACGCGTTGATGCTTTTAAAATCCCAGACTATCTTCAAAAGATGCTGGATAACAAATGGCTGGGTTCTAAAACGAAACAAGGATTCTTTAAGAAAGTGGAAGAAGACGGTATTAAGAAATTCCTAAGCCTGAATTTCGATACGCTCGAATATCAGGAAGAACCGCGACCTAAATTTTCGGTTCTCGAAAAAACAAAACCCATCGACGACCTTCGCAAACGCATGCCGGTATTGCTGGCCGATCAGGGAAAAGCCGGGGCGTTTTACCGCGAGTCATTTTACAGCCTGTTCCAATACAGTTCCAACCGCATTCCGGAAATCAGCGAAGATATCTATAAGGTGGACGATGCCATGAATGCAGGTTTCGGATGGAAACTCGGCCCATTTCAGACATGGGATGCAGTAGATGTGCCGGAAACCGTCAAAGCCATGGAAGATGCCGGAAATAAACCAGCTGCCTGGGTTTATGACATGCTTGACGCTGGAATTACTTCTTTCTATACCGTAAAAAACGGGTTTAAAAATTATTATGACCTGGCGACCAAAGCTTACAAAGTGGTTCCCGGACAAGAAAACAGGTTGTCGCTGGAAGTCCTTCGCGACACAAAAGTGGTCTGGGAAAATAAAGATGTCAGCATTTTTGACTTGGGTGATAGTGTGCTGAACATCGAATTCCACTCCAAGATGAACACCATCGGCCAGGGAACCCTTGAAGGGCTCAATAAAGCCGTTGACATGGCTGAAGCCGAATACAAAGCGTTGGTTATCTCCAACGAAGGTGACAATTTCTCAGCCGGTGCTAATGTAGGGATGATCTATATGCTGGCTGTCGAGCAGGAATGGGAAGATTTAGACATGGCAGTTCAGTGGTTTCAAAAAACCACCATGCGTCTGCGTTACTCATCTATTCCGGTTATTGCAGCACCTCACGGAATGGTTCTCGGCGGCGGATGTGAAGTCTGTATGCACAGCGATAAGGTGATCGCACACGCAGAAACTTACATGGGACTTGTTGAATTTGGTGTAGGATTGATCCCCGGCGGTGGCGGCACCAAAGAATTTGCACTCCGCCTCGGTGACGAACTGAAATCAGGCGACATCAGGACCAACGCATTTTTGAACCGTTATCTTAGCATCGGACAGGCCAAAGTATCGACTTCGGCTTATGAAGCATTCGGCTTGGGCTATTTGCGTCCGGGATTGGATGAAGTGATTGTCAGTCGTGCTCATCAGCTTGCTTATGCCAAAAAAGTGGCTCTTGAAATGGCGGAAAAAGGATATTCCCAACCGGCACCGCGTAACGACGTAAAGATACTTGGAAAAGAAGCACTCGGGATGGTGTATGTAGGTTCAGATGGCTTTAAAACAGGCCATTACATGTCGGAACATGACGGCCTGATTGCTGAAAAGTTAGGATGGGTTCTGTCGGGAGGTGAAATTTCACAAGCACTGACGGAAGTCTCCGAACAGTATCTCCTCGACCTGGAAAGGAAAGCCTTTCTGGAGCTTTGCATGCAGCGAAAAACGCTGGAACGCATTAACAGCATCATCACCAAAGGAAAAATCCTGAGAAATTAATCATTGTTTAACCTGAAAATACTAAAATCATGAATGCATATATTGTAGGAGGATATCGTTCGGCAGTTGGAAAAGCACCCCGTGGCTCATTGCGTTTTACACGCCCTGATGATATCTCCGCAACCGTCATCAGGCACCTGATGAACGATTTTCCACAAATTGAAAAATCTGAAATTGACGACATCGTAGTCGGGAACGCTTTTCCAGAGGCAGAAACCGGGATGAACATGGGCCGCTTGTTGTCGCTTATGTCCATGGATACCGTGGATGTTCCAGGTTCGACCATCAACCGTTTTTGCTCTTCAGGCATTGAATCCATTGCCATTGCTTCTGCGAAGATCAGCGCAGGCATCGCTGATATCATCATTGCCGGAGGCGCAGAAACCATGTCGATGATCAACATGGGTGGCTGGCGGCTGGTTCCCAATCCGGAAGTTGCCAAAACAAATCCCAACTGGTTTTTGAGTATGGGATTGACATCTGAAATGGTTGCCCGCGAGTATAATCTGAAACGCGAATATCTGGATGAATTCGCTGCCAATTCTAACACTAAAGCCATTAATGCCATTGACAACGGGTATTTCAAGGATCAGATCGTTCCGGTTGCTGTAAAAGAAAATTATTATGAAGAGGGTAAAATGAAAACCAGGGAAACGATCTTTGATATGGATGAAGGTCCCCGCAGGGGAACTACTGCCGCGGGACTGGCAAAACTAAGACCTGCCTTTGCGACTGACGGTCTTTCCACAGCAGGAAATTCTTCACAAATGTCAGATGCCGCTGCTTTCGTTCTGATTGTATCCGAGAAAATTCTCAAACGATATAATTTAAAACCCATCGCCCGCATGATCGATTACCAGGTGGCTGGAGTTGATCCTTATAAAATGGGAGTTGGACCGATAAAAGCCATCCCGAAAGTGCTGAAACATGCTGGAATGAATTTGGGAGACATTGATTTAATAGAACTGAATGAAGCGTTTGCTACCCAATCGATGGTGGTTGTGAAAGAGCTGGGCATTAACCCGGAAATTTTGAATGTAAACGGTGGAGCCATTGCCTTGGGGCATCCGCTGGGATGTACCGGAGCCAAATTAACGGTTCAGATTCTAAATGAACTCAAACGGCGCAACAAGAAGTTCGGAATGGTTACCATGTGTATCGGTACGGGTCAGGGCGCTGCAGGAATCTATGAACTACTCTCTTGATGATCTGCATTCTTATAAGAAACTTAAAATGAATTATTAACTATCAAAATATTACAATTATGCCAGACAAAGAAGCTTTAAAAGGCGGTGAATTTCTTATCAAAGAGACTCGGGCGGCTGATGTTTTCATTCCTGAAGAGTTTGATGAAGAACAACGAATGATGGCCCAAACCTGCCGTGATTTTACTGAAACACAAGTAATTCCAAATGTTGAAAAACTGGAACACCACGACAATGAACTACTCTCAAAACTTTTAAAAGACGCAGGGGAACTGGGTTTGTTAGGAATTGCCATTCCTGAAGAATATGATGGTTTTGGACAGAAATTTGTCACATCCATGCTCACCGTGGAAGAGATGGGAAAAGGCTACAGTTATGCCGTGGCTTATTCGGCCCATACCGGAATCGGTACCCTGCCTATCCTTTATTTTGGAAATGAAGAGCAAAAACAAAAATATCTTCCAAAATTGGTTTCCGGTGAATACATAGGAGCTTATGCACTGACTGAGCCCGATGCCGGTTCCGACCCAAACAGCGGCAAGTCAAAAGCCATTCTCAGTGACGATGGTAAATATTACACGCTCAACGGTGTGAAAATGTGGATCACAAACGGCGGTATTGCAGATCTTTTTATCGTGTTTGCCAAGATTAACGATGATAAAAACCTGAGTGCTTTTATCGTTGAGCGCAACTCCGAAGGCCTTTCGGTTGGAGCCGAAGAGGACAAGATGGGTATCCGCGGTTCTTCCACTGTTCAAGTATTTTTCGACAATGTAAAAGTGCCTGCCGAAAATTTGCTGGGTAAACGTGATGGCGGTTTTAAGATCGCTCTTTACATTCTCAACCTGGGTCGTATCAAGCTGGCCGGCGCTGCCATCGGAGCCAGCAAAGCCACCATCGGGGTCAGCGTGCAATATGCTAACGAAAGGAAACAATTTGGAACCGCGATTTCCAATTTTGGAGCCATTAAACATAAACTCGCTGAGATGGTCATCCGCACTTTTGCAACAGAATCTCTGACCTATCGCGCCAGTCAAAATATTGATGATGCCATTGCGGAACTGATCGCAGCTGGGTCCGATAAAGGCCATGCCAGCATAGAAGGGTTACGCCAGTATGGTATCGAAGCTTCCATCGCCAAAGTTTTCGGTTCGGAAACGCTGGATTTTGTGGTTGACGAAGGCGTTCAGATCCATGGCGGCATGGGCTATTCTGCAGAAACCGAGGTTGAACGCGCTTATCGCGATTCAAGGATCAACAGGATCTTTGAAGGAACCAACGAAATCAACCGGATGGTAGCGGTGGGCGAACTTCTGAAACGAGGCATGAAAGGGGAGCTTGATTTGCTGACTCCGGCAAAAGCCGTAGCTTCTGAATTGATGGGTATTCCCGATTTCGGAAGTACAACAGCGGATTATTATGAAGAAAAACACAAACTGATTGTCAATTTCAAGAAAGCCATTTTGATGGTTGCCGGTGCCGCCATTCAGAAATTTACTACTTCTCTACAGAATGAGCAGGAGATTATGATGAACGTAGCAGACATGCTGATGTACACTTATGCAGCAGAGTCTACTTTGTTGCGTGTAGAAAAACTCAGTACCATGATCGACGAAAAGAAACATGCCATTTATAAAGACATATTGGATGTCATGCTTTATGATACTGCTGCCAGAATTAACAAAATTGGTGTTGATGCAGTGAACGCTTTCGCTGAAGGCGACGAACAAGCAGGAATGCTCATGGGAATGAAACGCTTCACAAAGGCTGCTCCCGTGAATGTTGTGGCTGCAAGAAGAAGAATTGCCGGTCAGATCATCGAATCCGGAAAGTACAATTTTTAGGGTAACCAGCTTTGGGGCAGATTCTATGGGTCTGTCCCATTTTTCCGTACTCCCTTTTTGGATTTTTTTTCTAAAAAGACTCGGTACAGGAAAGGATCGTATTCTAAAATCAGTATCTTTATACTAAAATCAAAAATAAGTTGGGGATGAGTAAACAAAAGGATTTTAGGGATTTAGCCAACAATGGATTTCTGTTAAAACTATTTTTCCTGAAAAAGATGCCCATGGGCATTCTGAGTGGAATGCGGGTAGTGGAACTGGACGAAAAGCACTGTAGTATTTCAATTCCGTATAATTATCTCACCAAAAATCCATTTAAATCAACCTATTTTGCCGTTCAAAGTATGGCCGCCGAACTTTCTTCAGGAGCGATGGCAATTGCTGAAGTGAAGAAGGCATCCCTCCCTGTTTCTATGCTGGTTTTAGATATGAAGGCAAGCTTTATAAAAAAAGCCAGAAGTAAAATCATTTTCACCTGCAACAATGGAAAAGACATCTCCGATGCCGTGCATAATGCCTTGTCAACCGGAGAAGGACAAACCGTTACTATTGTCTCAAAAGGAATTGACCAAGAAGGTGATGTGGTTTCAGAATTTCATTTTACCTGGACTTTTAAAGCAAAAAATTAACCTTTTTTTGGCTCGTTTTTTATTTTGTAATTTTTTCAATCGATTGAAATATTAACCAAACCCATAAAACCATGAAACTGGAAAGAAATTTTGATATCCTGGACCAAAATGTGGTCATGCACAACCACGAAACTGCCCTCTCCATCAAAAGAAATGGCAAATGGGAAAGCTTCAGTACCAGCCAATACAAAGAAAATGTAGATCTTTTTAGTTACGGTTTACTGGCTTTGAGCTTCAAAAAAGGCGAAAAAATACTCACCATTTCCAACAATCGTCCCGAATGGAACTTTGCTGATATGGGAATGGGTCAGGTTGGCGTAGTTCATGTACCTGTATATCCTAACATCGGAGATGATGAAACCCGTTATATTTTGGAGCATTCCGATGCAAAAATTGTGATCGTTTCTTCTAAGGAGCACTATATAAGGCTAAAAGCGCTGGCTGCAGATGTTCCTAAGATTGAAAAAATTTACACATTCGACCTGGTAAAAGGAGCACACAACTGGACAGAAATTCTGGAAGTTGGGAAAAAGAACCGTAAAAAATTTGAATCTGAACTGCCCAAAATAAAAGAAAGCATTTCAAAAGATGACTTATTGTCAATCATTTACACTTCAGGTACTACAGGTCGTTCCAAAGGCGTAATGCTCACACACTATAATTTTATGAGCAATGTGCATGGAACGCAACCATTGCTACCTGTGAAACCCAATGATCGATGGTTGAGTTTTTTGCCCATGTGCCATGTGTTGGAGCGAATGGTCAATTACCTTGTACAATCGATGGGGTTGGATGTTTATTATGTGGAAAGTATTGATACGTTGGGAGAAAATATGATTGAATGCCACCCGCACGGTTTCGCTTCTGTACCGCGTGTTTTGGAAAAACTTTTCGATAAAATCATGCTGAAGGCCAAGGAACTTCACGGCATAAAGCGTTCTATTTTCGATTGGGCGGTCAACCTTGGGTTTCGTTATGAAGACGATCCCGCAAAACGCAGTGGATGGTACAACATTCAACTTTCGCTTGCCAGAAAATTGGTATTCAGTAAATGGCACGAAGCACTCGGTGGAAACCTAATTGTTGTTATTTCCGGTGGTGCTGCTTTGCAACCCAGGCTGGCCAAGGTTTTCAGCGCAGCCGGCATCAAACTTGCTCAAGGTTATGGGCTTACGGAAACATCGCCAGTCATGTCAGTGAACTGGGATGAATATCCAAGAATGCAAGCCGGAAGTGTCGGACCCATTATTGAAGATGTGGAAGTTCATATTGCCGAAGACGGGGAAATTCTAATGAAAGGCCCCAATTTGATGGTGGGTTATTACAAAGATCCTGAGCGTTCCAAAGAAGTCATTGATAAGAATGGATGGTTTCACACTGGAGATATCGGGAAAATTGAAAATGGGAATTTGTGGATTACCGATCGTAAGAAAGAAATCTTTAAACTTTCAACGGGTAAATATGTGGCTCCACAAATCGTTGAAAATCTGTTCAAAGAGTCACCGCTTATCGAACAAATTCTGGTGGTAGGAGAAGGGGAAAAGTTTGCCGCAGCGGTTATAAGTCCGAATTTCCATTATTTGCACGGCTGGTGTTTTAAGAATAACATCAAGTTCGGGAACAACCAGGAACTGGTTCACCATCCCAAAGTGATACAACGCTATCAGGAAGAAGTGGACCGTATTAATGCAGGTTTGGGACATCACCGCCAGATAAAGAAATTTGCCCTGACCTGCCGCGAGTGGACAACCGAAACAGGTGAACTCTCCCCCACCCTGAAACTGAAACGGAATTATCTGAAAAAACTCTACGGTCTGAAACTGGATTACATTTACGGTTATTCCAATGAATTTGGGGATATCGG
>VAPK010216503.1_pt1 | contig 32940 bp, 18 predicted proteins | sample 3395031 | NCBI WGS metagenome assembly VAPK01 (sample SAMN08290443, study PRJNA428436) | hydrothermal vent metagenome | isolation source: Deep-sea hydrothermal vent chimney 1 | place: Pacific Ocean: Juan De Fuca Ridge
AATCTTGACGATCTGTCCCTTTACCGTCATCTGCCCTGGACCAGTTCAGATCTGTACTGCAACAACCCGGACGACTGCTACAGCACCCTGCCCGTCGTTGCCGATCCGTCAGACAGCAACGAAGGCCCAACCGACAAACTGCAGCCGCTCAGCGACTTGACAGCTGGCGCTGTAAATCCGCAAGGAGAACGATCATGACCCCACCGCTCGAACCCCCTCCACGCAACTGGCGTCTGCGCTGGATTTCTGAACCACTATTAAAGGTATTTCGACGCATTACGCCACGCATGTCACAGACCGAACGCGAGGCGCTGGATGCCGGATCGGTCTGGTGGGACGGTGAGCTGTTCAGTGGTCGGCCAAAATGGAAAAAACTGCGCCAGTTGCCCACGCCACAACTAAGCGCTGAAGAACAGGCCTTTCTCGACGGGCCGGTCGATGAACTCTGCAGCATGCTCAATGACTGGGAGATCACCGCCGAACGGGAAGATCTGCCGCCCGAAGTCTGGGAATTTATTAAAAAGAACGGTTTCTTCAGCCTGATTATTCCCAAATCCTATGGTGGTCTGGATTACTCCGCCCTTGCGCATTCCGCCACCGTCATGAAAATTTCCACCCGCAGCATCACCGCTGCGGTCACGGTCATGGTGCCCAACTCATTGGGACCGGCCAAGCTACTGCTGGAATATGGCACCCGGGAGCAGAAAGACTATTATCTGCCGCGTCTGGCTGCCGGCGAAGAAGTCCCCTGCTTCGCACTCACCAACCCCCATGCAGGCAGCGACGCCGGCGCCATTCCCGATTACGGCATCGTCTGCCGACAGGATTTTCAGGGCCAGAAAGACGTACTCGGCATGCGCCTGACCTGGGAGAAACGTTATATTACCCTTGGCCCGGTCGCCACCCTGCTGGGCCTCGCGTTCAAACTCTACGATCCTGAGCAATTGCTGGGTCAGGAAGAAGATCTCGGCATCACCCTGGCGCTGATCCCCACCGATACCGAAGGCGTGAACATCGGTCGCCGCCACAACCCGCTCAACATCCCCTTCATGACCGGTCCTAACAGCGGTGAGAACGTATTCGTACCGCTGCACTGGATCATCGGCGGTCAGGAGCGCATCGGCCAGGGCTGGCGTATGCTGATGGAGTGCCTGGCCGATGGCCGAGGCATTTCCCTGCCGGCACTGAGTACCGGAGCGGGCAAACTGGCGGCGCGCGGGATTGGCGCCTATGCGCGTATTCGCACCCAGTTCAAGCTTCCTATTGGTCGTTTCGAAGGCGTTGAGGAAGCGCTGGCACGCATCGGTGCTTACACTTATATAATGGACGCCGCCCGCAGTCTCACCGCTACAGCACTGGATCGCGGTGAAAAACCGTCGGTGATCTCGGCCATCGTCAAATATCACCTGACCGAGCGCATGCGCAAGGTCGTCAACGACGCCATGGATATTCTCGGGGGCGCCGGTATTTGCCTGGGTCCACGCAATATGATGGCCCGCGCCTACCAGGGTATCCCCATCAGCATCACCGTGGAAGGCGCTAATATTCTCACCCGCAGCATGATCATTTTTGGCCAGGGCGCAATTCGCAGCCATCCCTATGTATTCAAAGAACTGGAAGCCCTGGGTGAGGAGGATCCAGAACTGTCACTGGAAAAATTCGATCGCGCCCTGTTCGGTCATATACGCTTCGTGATGATGAACAGTCTGCGCAGCCTGTTCCATGCGCTCACCAGTTCCCTGTTCATTTTCATCCAGGGACCCAGCCCAGGCCGACGTTATTATCAGCATCTTACGCGCATGAGCGCAGCCTTCGCCCTGCTCACCGATGCCATGCTGATAAGCCTTGGCGGCACACTAAAACGCAGGGAAAGTCTTTCTGCCCGACTCGGTGATATTCTCAGTCACCTGTATCTGGCCTCAGCCGTGCTCAAACGTTTCGAAGATCAGGGTGCGCCCAAATCGGATCAGGCCCTGCTGCACTGGAGCTGTCAGCATTGCCTGTCAGAAATTCAACAGGCCATCGACGGCCTGTTACAGAACGTCCCCAACCGCCCGCTGGCTTTGTTGCTGCGCTGGATGATTTTCCCGCTGGGACGCCATTTCTCCCCTCCCTCGGACAAAATCGGCCATCGAATTGCCGAGCAGTTGCTGATCCCCTCCAGCTCACGAGACCGTCTCACCGATGGCATCTATATGCCCAAAGATCCGGATGAAACGATTGCCCGACTAGAAGACGCGCTGGAGAAAGTCATCCGCGCGGATCATTCCGAACGCAAACTGCGGCAGGGACTGCAGAATTACAAAATGGATCACCGCGGCCTCGAAGGTATGCTTGAAGCCGGAATTGAAAACGGTATTATCAGCACACAGGATGCCGAGCTTATCCGTGCCGCCGATGCCGCGCGCACGCAAGTCATTCGGGTAGATGATTTTCCGCAGCCGCCCGTTAACTGAGAAAACAGGAAACCGACATGGCCGAAACTGACAACGACAGCAGCACAAAGAAAAAAACGCCTCAACGCAAACGCAGCACCAACAATGGCCGAGCGGTGTATATCGTTGACGGCAGCCGCACACCGCAACTAAAAGCGCGCAACAAACCCGGCCCCTTCCATGCCGCCGAGCTGGCCATCGGCTGCGGTCGTCCGCTGCTGGCACGTCAGCCTTTCGAGCCAGAGGCCTTCGACGAAGTTATCATGGGCTGTGTCATGCCCGGTCCTGATGAAATCAATATCGGTCGGGTCGTGGGCCTGCGCCTGGGCTGCGGCAAACAGGTTCCCGGCTGGACCGTACAGCGCAACTGCGCTTCCGGCATGCAGGCGCTGGACTGTGCCGCCCGAAACATTCGCAGCGGCCAGGCCGATCTGGTACTGGCCGGCGGCGTGGAGGCCATGAGCCATGCGCCGATTTTATTCAGCACCGCGATGGCTGCCTGGCTGGGTGCCTGGGCGACATCCAAAACACTGCCTCTGCGTTTGAAAACCCTGGCTCGGCTACGTCCAGCGCATTTCAAACCCATCATTGGTCTGTTGCGCGGCCTCACCGATCCGGTGGTCGGTCTGTCTATGGGCCAGACCGCCGAGAATCTGGCCTACCGCTTCAATATCAGCCGCGAAGAAATGGATAGCTACGCGGTACGCAGCCACCAGCGTCTGGGCCAGGCGGTCGAACAGGGCCATCTGTCTGAAATCGAAACCCTCTACGACCAGCACGGCAAGGTTTATAGTCATGACGATGGCCTGCGCAGCGATTCCTCGGTGGAAAAACTGGCCAAACTGCGCCCGGTCTTTGATCGACCTTTCGGCGCGGTTACTGCGGGCAACAGCGCCCAGGTCACCGATGGCGCAGCCATGCTGGTTCTGGCCAGTGAAGCAGCTGTGGAAAAACACAGCCTGCAGGTGCGCGCTGAAATCAAAGACTGTCACTGGGCCGGACTGGACCCGGCACAAATGGGACTGGGACCGGTGCATGCAGTCACCCCGATGCTGAAAAAGAAACGTTTGAAACTCGAAGACATCGATTACTGGGAAATCAACGAGGCCTTTGCCGCCCAGGTCATCGCCTGCCTGCACGCCTGGGAAGACAAGGATTACTGCCGTGAGGAGCTGGGCTTAAAGACCCCTTTTGGCAGCATCGATCAGGAACGCCTGAATATCGACGGTGGCGGCGTCAGCCTGGGCCATCCGGTCGGCGCCAGCGGCGCACGCATCGTCCTGCATCTGCTCTCGGTGCTGGAACGCAAACAGGCAACACGCGGCGTCGCATCGCTGTGCATCGGTGGCGGCCAGGGCGGCGCCATGTTGATCGAGAGGATTTAAGCGATGGATACAGGCATAAGCAATAAAATATACCGGCACTGGTGGCTTGAACAGGACGAGGAAAACCTTGTCTGGCTGCATCTGGATAAAGCCGACAGTTCCACCAATACCTTGTCAGAAGCGGTACTGACAGAACTGGAAGACGCGCTTAATTATTTGCACCATCATCCGCCAAGGGGGCTGGTGATTCGCTCGGCCAAAGAAAACGGTTTCATCGCCGGTGCCGATATCGGGGAATTCACCTGCTTTGAATCGCAACACGCGGCGCTGGAAGCCATTCAGCGCGGACAACGCATTTTTAACCTGCTTGAAAGCCTCAGCTGTCCGACCATTGCCCTGATTCACGGCTACTGTCTCGGCGGCGGCATGGAGCTGGCACTGGCCTGCCGCTACCGCATTGCCGAGGACAGCCCCGAAACCCGGCTCGGCCTGCCCGAAGTACGCCTGGGGATTCACCCTGGCTTCGGTGGTACGGTACGAGCACTGGAAGCCGCCGGCCCTCTCACTGCGCTGAACATCATGCTCACCGGCCGCAGCTTCTCGGCCCGGGCGGCGAAAAAAATGCGCCTGGTTGATTATGCCGTGCCCGAACGCCACCTGCTTAATGCCGCACGCAGTATTTTGCGTACGCCACCAAAACAAACCACGCTGCCCTGGTGGCTGAAACTGCTGAATCACCGCCTGCTGCGCCCGTGGATTGCAAAATACATGGTCAAAACTGTCGCCAAAAAAGCCGTACGCGCCCACTATCCGGCACCCTACGCGCTGATCGATCTCTGGCGCCACTATGCCGATGACCGCGAACAGATGCTTCGTGAAGAAGCCGTCTCAGTCGCCAACCTGCTGGTGGGCAAAACCGCTCAGAATCTGATCCGGGTCTTTGGCCTACAGGAAACCCTCAAGGGCCTGGGACGAGAAGGAGAGCAGCAGGCGAGCAAACCGAAATACGTACACATCATCGGCGCTGGTGTTATGGGCGGCGATATTGCCGCCTGGTGCGCCCTGCAGGGCTATCAGGTGAGTATTCAGGATCGTGAGCATAAAACCCTGGGGCGGGTTATCCAGCGCGCCGTCGGGCTTTACCGCAAGCGGCTGAAAAAACCCCGCCTGGTTGCCACCACCCTGGATCGGTTAATGCCGGATCTGCCCGGTTATGCGCTGGCACGCGCCGATATCGTCATCGAGGCCATTTTTGAAGATGCCGAGGTCAAGCAACAACTGTTTCGTGAAATCGAACCGCAGATGAAAGCCGACGCCCTGCTTTGCACCAACACATCCAGCATCCCGCTGGAAACCCTGGCCGAAGCGCTGGAAAAACCGGCGCGACTGGTGGGTCTGCATTTTTTCAATCCGGTCGCGAAAATGCCGCTGATTGAAATCGTCCACGGCCAAAACAGCAGCGCTGAAAATATGCTGCGCGCCCGCGCCTTCGCAAAATCCCTCAGCCGCCTGCCCTTGCCGGTAAGCAGCAGCCCCGGTTTTCTGGTCAACCGTGTGCTCATGCCCTACCTGATCGAAGCCGTGGTGCTAGCCGAAGAAGGCGTACCGCTGAAAGTCATCGACGATGAGGCGATTGAGTTCGGCATGCCGATGGGACCGATTGAGCTGGCCGATACGGTCGGTCTGGATATTTGCCTGAAAGTTGCGGATATTCTTTCGCAGGACATGGATATCAGCGTCCCTGAACGGCTCAGAAGCCTGGTCGATCGCGGTCGGCTGGGCAGGAAAACCGGCCGCGGTTTTTATACTTTCAAAAAAGGGCAGCCGCTCAAGACGCCCCCGAACAAAGACTATATCCCGCCCGTAGACCTTCAGGAACGCCTGATCCTGCGCATGGTCAACGAGGTTATCGCCTGCCTGCGTGACGGCGTAGTGGAAACGCCTGATCTAGCTGACGCCGGTATCATCTTCGGCACCGGCTTCGCGCCCTTCCGCGGCGGCCCTGTGCATTATTTGCAGGATCGCGGCGCGCAACAGGTGTACAAAATGCTGCAACAGTTAGAACAACGCTATGGTCAGCGTTTTGCCCCCGATAGCGGCTGGCAAGCGTGGCTTGAACAGGAAGCGGACAATGGCTGATTCGCGACAGGATATTATTTCCCCCGACAGCATTGGTAACCTGCACAACCTGCTGCTGGAGCGGATACAACGCAGCCCCGATGCACTGGCTTACCGTTGTTTCAATACAGAGCAAAATCAGTGGGGTGATTTAAGCTGGCAGCAGGTGGCTGAACGCGTCGGCCGCTGGAAAGCGGCACTGGCCGCTGAAGATCTGCAAGCCGGCGATCGGGTCGCCGTGATGGCGCGCAACTGTCCCAAATGGATCATGTTCGAACAGGCGGCCCTGTCCCTGCAACTGGTACTGGTGCCCCTGTACGCCAATGACCGGCCCGATAATATCGCATATATCGTGCAGGATGCCGGAATCAAATTAATCCTGATCGAAAATGAAAAACACTGGCGCAGCCTGTGCGATGCCTACAACAGTATGCAGAACGTACAACGCATTATCACCCTGACAGCGATTAACAGCACCCACGATACCCGCCTGAAAAATATTGCCGACTGGCTGCCCGCAACTGGTGCCGCGCTGGAAAGACTGGATGTTCCCAATGATACCCTGGCCTCGATTGTCTATACCTCCGGCACCACCGGCAATCCCAAGGGGGTCATGCTCAGCCACGCCAACATTCTCTGGAATGCCGACAGCGCCCAGCGCTGCGATCATTTTTATACCGATGATATGTTCCTCTCCTTCCTGCCTCTGTCACACATGTTCGAGCGCACTGCAGGCTATTACATGCCCATGCTGGTGGGTGCCGGTGTATCATTTTCCCGCTCTATCGAGCAACTCGCCGAAGACATGCTGATCATTCGCCCCACTATTCTGGTGACCGTACCACGCATTTTTGAGCGGGTTTATAACAAGATTCAATTGCAACTGGCCGAAAAGCCCGCCTTTGCCCGCAGGCTGTTCGAGAAAACTGTGGCCGTGGGCTGGCAACGGTTTTTGATTTCCCAGAGCCGGGCACGCTGGTCCGCCTCACAGCTGCTCTGGCCCCTGCTGGATGCCCTGGTGGCGAAAAAGATCCGCGCCAAACTGGGCGGACGCCTGCGTCTGGCGGTCAGCGGCGGCGCGCCTTTATCTAACGATATCGCCCGTACTTTCATCGGTCTTGGCATCACCATCACCCAGGGCTATGGCATGACCGAACTCAGTCCGGTAGTTTCCACCAACCGTCTGGACGATAATGATCCGTTTAGCGTCGGTCAACCCCTGCCGGAAGTGGAAGTCCGCATCGGCGAAAACGGTGAGCTGCTGGTACGCAGCCCCGGTGTAATGCTGGGTTATTATAAAAATGAGGCCGCCAGCCGTGAGGTTATCGACGAGGATGGCTGGTTGCATACCGGTGACGTAGCCGAAATCCGCAAAGGACATATCTATATTACCGGCCGCCTCAAAGACATTATCGTACTTTCCAACGGCGAGAAGATCCCGCCCGCCGATATGGAATTGACCATCAGCACCGACCCCCTGTTCGAACAGGTCATGATTATCGGCGAAGGCCGGCCTTTTCTTTCCGCCATCGTTGTTCTGAATAAAGACAGATGGGCGCAACTGGCCGCTGAGCTGAGTCTTGATCCAGACGAGCAAGACAATCTTGATGATGAAAATGTACGTCAGGCACTGCTGCAACGCATCGGTGCAAAACTTGCCGGCTTTCCCGGCTATGCCCGGCTATATGCGATCAAAGCGACACTGGAACCCTGGAGCATAGACAACGGCCTGCTAACCCCAACGATGAAAATTAAACGCCAGCGCATCGAAGAACGCTATCAGGATACCTTTACCGATTTTTATAAAGGACATTAAGACTGAAACAGCGGACAAAACAGAAAATCATTAAGCGCCTGTTCTATCTTTGTCTTGTATCTGACAATTTTCTGTATAACAATATGCAATTACGTAACAGAGATTAAAGAACCGTTCTATTTCGCCGATGAATAACAGGGATTGATGTATCCCGAACTGACAGGTTCAATAGCATGTGGAATGTCCGTGTTCAAATTCAAATCAGGTTCCGGGTTTCTGAACTCATTACGAGGTCGTTATCTTACAACGGCCGGCATTCTAACGCTGCTTGTTCTGTGCGGTGCAGGAACGGCCCAAATTTACCTGAGCCAGGCTGAAACCCAAAGCCGCATTAATATCAGGGCGCGCAACGAAGCCATTGAATACAGCTACCAAATTCATAATGCTATCCGACAGGCGGAGGATGTACAGAGCGCCTTCCTGCTGAACCCCCTGCGCAAATACCGAAGCACGCTTAACAGTTACTTCAACTTCGCCCTCTACAGCACCTCGGAGTTGAAAAAAACATCCTGGATCCACAGCACCGGGCTGGAACAGGAAATCAAACAACTGCATACCGACATCAGTCTGCTGAAGCAGGCCTCTAACGAACTGGCCGGAATACGCAGCGAAATTGAACGCCTGTTTCCGGCAACCACTATTCTGCGAAAGGTCATGCTGGTGAGCAACCAGGATTTCTATACGGCTGCAAGCCTGGGGCTGGACGAAACCGACATCACCGACATTGATCCGTCTCAACGTGAAATTCATGAGCTATTCGAGGCCTGCCAGCACGAGTGGATACGCATGATCAGTCATTTCCGCCGCAACCTGCTACTTCTCACGGGCAACTTCGGTAACTCGAAACCTCAGCTCCAGAAACTGGCGCATGATATCAAGACGCACTACGAACATCTCCAGAATTTACTGCTGAGGCTGAATGAAAAGGAACAGCAGGGACAACTTGGATTACAGGGCAGCCAGTCGCTCATCGATATGAAAAACGCTGCCGGCAAGTGGTGGACCGCCTATCAGAATATGAAAATCGCCCATGAGTCCGGCAAATGGCGTGCCGACATCCCTTTTATAGAAAGCAGCATCCGGCCTCTATATGACAAAATCTGGCATCACCTGCTGCTACTTGATCAACATCTTGAACGTTCGTTTGCCGAAGACCTCAGCAACCTGACCCAGGTCGCAAAAAGCAGCGCATACGCACTCTGGGGACTGGTAGCGCTGCTTCTGCTGGCCATTCTTGCCGGTTATTACATTCTACAGCGTAAAATCCTGCAACCTATCAGCATCGTCACCCTGGCGCTAAAATCCGAAAACTGGGGAGCGGAAATCTACGGGGAAAATGCCGGCATTGAAAACCTGCCATCGACTCAACTGGACGAGACCCGTGATTTGATTCATGCCTTTACCGAGACATCCCAGAAAATTCGTCAACGCCAGCGACAACTGAAATACCAGGCCGGCCATGACGCTCTAACCAGCCTGCCCAACCGGATCCAGCTTATCAGTCACATCGAGAAGGAAATCATCCGCCTCAGTTCACGAAAATTATCCATCGCCATGCTGTTACTGGATCTGGATCGCTTCAAAGAAATCAACGATACCCTGGGCCACCAGTTAGGCGACCGGGTTCTGCAGGAAGTCTCAAGACGCCTTCTTTCCTGTCTGCGGAAAACCGATTTTGTCGCTCGTCTCGGCGGCGATGAATTTGCTCTGCTGCTGTCCGGAGTGACACTTGATTATGCAGAAGAAGTCGCTCAGCGAATTGTACACAGTCTGCAGGAACCACTGAAAATCGACAATTTTCAGTTACACATCGGCGGCAGTATCGGTATCGCCCTGAGTCCTCTACACGGTGAAAATCCCGATAGCCTGATTCGTTGCGCCGATGTCGCCATGTATGAAAGCAAGCGACAATCATGCGGATATATGGTCTACAACCCGGAACGCGATCCCAACAGCATCAATCACCTTACCCTGGTCAGTGATTTCCATGACGCGCTCGAACAGAACAAACTCGCTATATATTACCAGCCCAAGGTCGATGTTAAATCAGGCCGAGCTATCGGCGTTGAAGCGCTGTTACGCTGGAATCATCCCGAACATGGTTTTATTTCTCCCGTTAAACTCATCCCGCTGGCTGAACAAACCGGCATGATCAACGATCTGACGCACTGGGTGCTAAAAACCGCCATGCATCAATGCGCCCGCTGGATTCAAAACGGACATGAACTCAGCGTTGCGATCAATCTGTCAACCTGGGATTTGCAGGATCCCCTGCTGGCCGACTATATAAAAAAACTGTTTGAAGACTGCGCTATCGGTCCGCAACACCTGGTACTGGAAATTACCGAAAACGTCATGATGGCCGATCCCGAACATGCCATCAAAACCATGAATCAACTTGCCGCTATGGGCATACAACTGGCAGTGGATGACTTCGGCACCGGTTTTTCATCGCTGGCCTATCTGAAAAAACTGCCCCTTCATGAACTGAAAATCGACAAGTCCTTTATTACCGACATGTGCAACAACGATCATGATGCCGTGCTTGTGCGTTCGACTATTGATCTGTCGCACAACCTTGGCTTGAGCGTAGTCGCAGAGGGGGTGGAAAATCAGGAGATATGGGATCTACTGGAAATTCTCCGCTGTGACAAACTGCAGGGCTATTTTATATCCCGACCCATGCCCGCCGATGTATTTGAAAACTGGTTGCAGAACTGGAAAATCTATCCCACCCTGACCCGCTATCAACGATAATCAAAGTAACTATCAACTTCATACAGTATTCATCACCGAGAGCCTGTATGTATCAGTAGTTCTGGTTTAAAAGCAGAGTTTCTTAAAGATCAACAAAACATTTTAGTAGCCATATAGTTACTATGTTAATGTTATTAATCTGTGTTAATATTATTAATATTAATTAATATTGTTAATGTTTTGTTAATTATGTTTTTACCGCCAGTTTCGAACAATCAGCACGATAATCACAAATAGTCGCTGTCCAACCCGCAACCGGCATTTCACCTGTGTGCAATAACACCAATCCCGTTGTTACATACAAGCTAATCACTTGCAAGGAGATTTCATGCATTGCGTTATATCCCGTCTACGCTTATATATTTTATCCCTACTGTCGCTGGCTCTTTGCCTGACGGCAATGTCGGCACAGGCAGTCCCCAGTTTTGCACGCCAAACGGGCATGCCCTGCCAGAGCTGTCATACCATCTTTCCCGAACTGACCGCTTTCGGCCGCAGCTTCAAATTGAACGGTTACACAATGACCAGTATGGATCAAATCAAAGGGCAAGACCTCAGTTTAAATAAGGCGTTACCGATCTCGGTCATGCTACAGACCGGCGTCACCCACCTGAACAAGGGAGTTTCCGGTAAGCAAAACAATAGCGTGGAATTCCCACAGGAATTTAGCATCTACTATGCCGGGCAGTTGACCGAGCATATGGGTGCCTTTCTACAGGTAACCTACAGTCAGCCAGATGGCGGCGGATTCGGTTTCGACATGGCGGACTTCCGCTACGCCAACCGCTCGACGCTTGGTGGCAGCAGTCTGGTCTACGGTGCGACCCTGAACAACATGCCAGGCATGGCAGACGTCTGGCATACTACGCCAACGTTCAGGTATCCCTATGCCGCCCCCGACACCGAGAATGGGATTCCTGGTCCCGGCGCAGATGTTCTCGTCAATAGTCTCATGGGCGCAGGTCTTGGCGCTTATGCCCTGCTGGATAACCAGTGGTACGGCATGGTGTCCTTCTACCGCACCGCCATGCAGGGATCCAGTGCCGCCGCTCCGAACATTACTGGTTCGATCAACGGCCTCGCCCCCTACGTACGCCTCGCCTGGCAAAAGAACCTTTCGAACCAGGGCTATCTGGAACTCGGCACCTACGCCCTGCGCGCCGCTTACATAGGTGGCCAGGGTGGTTCAGGCTTGGCATCGGCATCTGACAAGTACTCCGACCTGGCCGTGGATGCGACCTACCAGCTGCCTATGGGCGATAGCAACCAGCTCACCATACACGCCGTCTATATCCACGAAAAACAGACGCTTGATTCTACCGTAGCGAGCAGCCCCAGCAATACTCTGAAGCAGACTCGCATCGACGGAAACTACGAGTTTGCTCACAACGGCAAGCTCACACTGGGGTATTTCAACACCCAGGGAAGTACTAATGCGACGCTTTATAGTGCTAACAGGACCAACAGTCCTGACAGTGCCGGATTTATCGCCGAAGCCGATTATCTGCCTTGGGAAAACACCAAGTTCTCACTGCAGTATACGAACTACACCAAGTTCGACGGCGCCAGCAGCAACTATAATGGTGCTGGACGCAATGCCTCAGACAATAATACTCTGTATCTGAACGCCTGGTGGATGTGGTAATCTAACGCGAAAAACAATACGGTCAAAAGCCGTCTGCCCCCCCTTCCCCTCGTTCCAGGGGAAGGGGGATCTACAAATCGTTCAACACGGGATACAACAGATTCACGACGGCAGCGATAAACACAATCTACTGCCCGACGACCACACGACGGGTTCATATTATTAATTCATACACGAATAACGGGCTGAGAAATAGAGCCTGCCACTGGCTCGCACTCTGCGTAGCGCTGATACCCTTCACGGTACAGGCGGATAGCCCGACGATTAAACCAGATCCGCAGATTAGCCGCATGCAGGCGCAGATCGATGCCCTGACTACACGAGTGGAGAAACTGGAACAAATGCTCCAGGCCCCGCAGAACGCAGACAGACATCCGTCAACAGCTTCTCCTCGCTCAACACAACCCGCACTGACAGCACTTCAGGAAATTGAGAAATTACAAACGAACTGGAAGCAGTTGCGGCGCGGTTTATCAAAAACCGAACTGCGGCAACTTCTGGGCGATCCCGCTTCGGAATTCAGGCTCGACCGACAAACACTCTGGTATTATAAATATCCGGGCATCGGTAACGGCTCGGTCATGCTGGACCACGGCGGTAAAGTGAGCGGCTGGCAGAATCCCCCTTTTCGCTAATGACAAATAACGCCAATAACAAATGCTCACTCAGCAGCATGCATCTGAAGAAATCAGATGCATGCCCACCAGCCTGTTAATTATGAATTATCCGAATTCTCGCTACGGGTAAAGATCTGAGTCATTTTAATATTTTCATCGGCACTCTCTTTCTTCACCGACGATCCTGCCGAGCCTGATTTAGTAGACGTGCTTTCGCTCTTCTGAACCTCATCTTTCACTGCTTTAACCGTGCCTGATGAAGCTGAAGCCTTGTCAGATGGAGCCGCCTGTACTGAAGCTGCTGCTTTAGCCGCTACCGTTTCAACCTGGGTCAGCTTTGTCTCAGTCGGGCCTGCTTTGGGCTTTTTGCTCGTTACCGGCTTATCCGTTACCGGCTTATCCGTTACGGGCTTATCCGTTACCGGCTTATCCGTTACCGGCTTGTCCGTTACGGGTTTGTCCGTTACGGGCTTATCCGTTACGGGCTTATCCGTTACGGGCTTATCCGTTACGGGCTTATCCGCTACGGGCTTATCCGTTACGGGCTTGTCCGTTACAGCAGGTTTGTTTGCCGACCTGTTCGGCTGCGAATTATCTGCTTTATTTGCAGTGGAATTCTGTTCTGAAACATTCTCCGTTTTTGCCCCGGCCTGAACCTGGTTCCGCTGTTGATCGCCGGATGGTTTACGCCGTCTTCTACCTCCCCGGCGACCGCGGCGACTGCCGGATCCTGCTTCACGATTCTGTGCAGGTGTTTTTTCCTCAACCTGCGTTTTACCACCTTCTGCAGCTACATCCTTAGCCTGCCCATTTTCTTCTCTGGGTTTGCGCGTCTGATTACGAGCAGAAGAACGATTTGGTTTTCGTGCTGTATTTTTTTCCTGCTGCTCATCACTGCGCTGCTCGTTACGTTGACCAGCTTGCTCGTTTTTTCTACCCGCATTACGACCGCGACCTGACTGGCGCCTGCGTTGAGGCCGCTGCTCGGATTCTGATTTTCGTGCAACTGTTTGCGTTACATTCGTAGATGGCTCATCACCACTGGCAAACAGCGCTTTCCATAGTTTGACGATCAAACCGGGTTTTTCCACCGGCTCATCTTCTGTTGATGAGGGTGGTCGAGGCGTAGCCGGACTGACGGATTTCACCGCCGGGACTTCTGCCGGTTTATGCGATTCATTTCCTGCATTACGCGAGTCCACTGAAACATCCGGCTTTTTCACCATTTCATAACTGTTACGCCGATCATCTTCGGGGATGTCTTCTTCGCGTAAGCGCTGAACTTCATAATGAGGTGTTTCCAGCGCGGTATTGGGGATCAGCAACACATTCAGGCCATGTCGCTTTTCAATTTCAGATAATACATCACGTTTTTCATTAAGCAGGAAACTGGCAACATCTACCGGCACCTGGGCCACTACTCGCGCAGTGTTTTCCTTCATGGCTTCTTCTTCAAGCACTCGCAAAATAGAAAGCGAGAGGGATTCCACTCCACGGATACTGCCCTGGCCGCTGCAACGCGGACAGACACCCTGGCTGGATTCACCCAGCGAAGGACGCAGACGTTGACGGGACATTTCCAGCAAACCAAAGCGTGATATACGACCGACCTGTACCCGCGCCCGATCGACCTTGAGCGCATCTCGCAGGCGATTTTCAACTTCGCGCTGATTACGACTTGGTCCCATGTCAATAAAGTCAATGACTACCAGTCCACCTAAATCACGCAGACGCAGCTGACGGGCAATTTCATCCGATGCCTCAAGGTTGGTATTCAGAGCCGTTTCTTCGATATCACTGCCCTTGGTAGCCCGAGCGGAGTTGATATCAATAGAAATCAGGGCTTCAGTATGATCAATCACCAAAGCGCCCCCGGACGGCAGGCGAACTTCGCGCTGGAAGGCCGACTCAATCTGGGATTCAATCTGATAGCGGGTAAACAACGGCACCGGATCCGAGTACTGCTTCACCTTGTTTAAATTATGCGGCATCACCTGAGACATGAAGTCACAGGCCTGCTGATAAACCTTGGGTTCGTCAATAATGATTTCTACGATATCGTTACGCAGATAATCACGGATGGCGCGGGTAATCAGGCTGCTTTCCTGATAGATCAGAAACGGTGCAGATTTATTCTGCGCCGCTTCATCAATGGAGCGCCACAGGCTAACCAGATAATCCAGATCCCACTGCAGCTCCTCAATATTTTTGCCCAGACCGGCAGTACGGATAATCAGCCCCATATCAGAGGGAATATCCAGCGCACTCAAGGCATCCCTGGCTTCAGAACGCTCAGCGCCCTCGATTCGGCGTGAAACCCCGCCTGCTCGTGGGTTATTAGGCATCAGTACGGAATAACGTCCGGCAAGACTAATAAAGGTAGTGAGCGCCGCACCCTTGTTGCCGCGCTCCTCTTTGGACACCTGGATAACCAGTTCCTGACCTTCACGCACCACATCCTTGATATTTACTTTGCCAGGCCGAGATTCGGCCGACTTATCAAAATAGCTGCGGGAAATTTCTTTCAGGGGTAAAAAGCCGTGACGTTCCGCCCCGTAGTCCACAAAGGCAGCTTCGAGACTGGGTTCGACGCGGGTAATCCTGGCTTTGTAAATATTGGCTTTTTTGCTAACGCGATGGGTGGTTTCGATATCCAGATCATAAATGCGCTGGCCATCGACCAAAGCTACACGCAACTCTTCTGGCTGAGTTGCATTAAACAACATTCTTTTCATTATAATGCCTTATTTTATAAGGCGCTCGACCATTTTCTGGCAAAATATTTGCGTATTTATCTACCTGTGTAATAACCTGGATGCAGTGTGTATGGACACTGCGAACTATATTAAAGGACTTCGGTATTCCAGAGCTATCTCACGCAAAAATCACCTGATGCGGGAGCGCAGTTAATTCATCTAGCATCGCCGAAATGACATTCCTTTTTGCCGGCGAATTCAGCTGCTTGTTTTTTCCTGTACCGTTTGTCACACAAACGATTCAAAATCGGATCCAGTTTCTTTCTCCATGCACTCAATTTTTCGCACAGTTTTGGTGCGTTTTTATGCTCTGGATATGTACATTTAATGAAAATGCAATAAACTGGAATTTGTTCACTATATCAGTGTTCTGCAAGGGGTTCAAATCTCTGCCATATCCAGGCTCATATCCACACAGCGCCATGTTAGAATGTCATGATGGAAAAGCCTGATAATAGAAATCTCTCCACAGAACAAAAAACCGGGGTTCGATTCGTGAGTATCAGCGCCGATCAGGCTGGGCAGCGAATCGATAATTTTCTCCTCACACGGCTTAAAGGCGCGCCCAGGAGCCTGATTTACCGGATTTTACGCAAAGGCGAAGTTCGCGTTAACAAGGGCCGGATCAAACCTCCATACAAACTACAGGCCGGCGATGAAGTCCGTATTCCACCCGTAAGACTGTCAGACAAACCACAAACAACGCCGAGCCGCTCCGCCATTGATATAATTGCCGAAAACATTCTCTATGAGGACAAACGCCTGCTGGTGCTGAATAAACCCAGTGGTTTTGCCGTCCACGGGGGCAGCGGCCTGAGTTACGGCATCATCGAGGCTCTGCGCAGCCTGTTTCCCAATGCCCCCTACCTGGAACTGGTACATCGGCTGGATCGAGATACCTCCGGCTGCCTGCTGATCGCTAAAAAACGCAGCATGCTGCGCTTCCTGCATGAACAGTTACGTGAACACCGTCTACGCAAACAATACCTGACACTGGTCAAGGGACTCTGGCAGAATGGCAAACAAACTATCAAGGCACCTCTGCTCAAAAACACCCTGCGCTCCGGCGAACGCCTTGTGCGCGTCGATGATACTGGCAAAATCGCTATCAGCCACTTTAAGCCTCACATCACCTCCAGCCTCGCCAGCCTGATGGAGGTTGATCTGGAAACCGGACGCACCCATCAAATCCGGGTTCATGCCACACACAGTGGGCACCCCATTGCCGGGGACGAAAAATATGGCGATGCTGATTTTAATCAAACGATGCGCGATTATGGCCTCAAACGCCTGTTCCTGCATGCCAGCAAAATTTCCTTCGCCCTGTCTCCGGACTCAGAGGAAATCATTGAGATGGAAGCACCACTAGAGACATCGTTACAAAATACATTGAAACAACTGGATTTAATTAGATGAGTGATTCGACCCAACTGATTGTATTTGACTGGGATGGCACCCTGATGGATTCCGAAGCGCGTATCGTCGATTGCATGCGTGCTGCGATTGAGGATCTGGCAATGGCACCACGTACCCGGCAACAGATGACCGAGATTATCGGTCTCGGACTGGCAGAAGCCTTAGCCATACTTTATCCACAAGAAAGTCCGGCTGAACATGCCGCCCTGACGGAACGCTATCGCTACCACTTTGTTGAAGCCAACTCGACACCCTCCACCCTGTTTCCCGGCGTCGAGGCCATGCTGACCGAACTCAATGAGCAGGGCCACTTTCTTGCCGTGGCCACCGGTAAAGGTCGGCGCGGTCTCGACCGGGTACTTGAAGAAACCGATACCGGGCGGTTTTTTCACGTTACGCGCTGCGCCGACGAAAGTTTTTCCAAACCCCACCCGCAAATGTTACTGGAGATTATGGAACAACTTGGAGTAAATACCAGGGACACATTAATGATCGGCGACACCGAATATGATCTGCAAATGGCCAACAATGCCGGCGTCCCGTCCCTGGCGGTCAGTTATGGTGTACATGATCTGGAGCGCCTGTTAAATTGCAGGCCGCTGGATTATGTTGATAATATTCCTGCCCTGCACAACTGGCTGCAGACAAAATATACCGTTGCCGCATAACCCCTAGATTCAGGACGAAATCATGTTTGACAAAAATTCTATTGGCTCCCACTCTGAAAAAGAACATGATGACAAGTGGCAAAAAGATATCATTAACCGGCTTGCCTTTGCAGCTATTAACGAACAAAAACGCAATCGCCGTTGGGGTATATTTTTTAAATCACTGATTTTCATTTATCTGTTTATGATTTTCATCGTCGCTTACTTTCCACACAAAGAAGGCACCGCGAATATCACCCTCGGCAAACACACCGCCCTGATTCAGTTAAACGGCGTCATCGCCAGCGACTCGGAAGCCAGTGCCGACAATATTATCACCGGCCTGCGCAATGCCTTTGAAGACAGCGATACCGTTGGCATCATTCTGCGTATCAACAGCCCCGGCGGCAGCCCGGTTCAGGCGGGTTACATCAATGATGAAATCTATCGCCTGCGTAAAAAATACCCCGAGACCAAACTCTATGCGGTAATAACCGATATGTGTGCATCCGGTGGTTATTACATTGCCGCTGCCGCAGATAAAATCTATGCAGATAAAGGCAGCGTAGTAGGATCCATTGGCGTAATTATGAATGGCTTCGGTTTTGTTGAGAGCATGAAAAAACTGGGCATCGAACGACGCCTGTACACTTCGGGCAAGCACAAGGCATTTCTTGATCCCTTCTCGAAAGAAAATCCGGAAGAAGTCAGCCACATCAAAACGGTATTAAAAGACATCCACCAGCAATTTATTGATGTGGTTAAAAAAGGCCGTGGCAACAAATTGAAAAATGATCCCAATCTGTTTTCCGGTTATGTCTGGACCGGTGAACAAAGCCTGAAACTCGGTCTGGTCGATGCACTGGGTAGCAGCAGCTATGTCGCACGCGAAGTCATCAAAGCAGAAAAAATCGTAGATTTTACGCCCAAACCCAATTATCTGGATCGCTTTGCTGAACGCTTTGGTATGGCCATGGCCAAAACCGTAACCGAAGTTCTGGGTATGAAGGAAGGGACTATCAGGTAGCAATATTTAAACGCAGAGGACGCGGAGTCGCAAAGGCGCAACCTGGTGGTAGGGTGGGCACGGTTTTTTGTGCCCACGCGTTACTTTGTGTTTGCGAATTAAATATGTGAAATCGAATCATTTTCCCGCGTGGGCATAAAAAACCGTGCCCACCCTACGCGACTATAAAAGGGATTTTCTTAATATTCTTCGCGTCTCTGCGTTATTTACAAGAACTCAGATAACAGCAACGCCCTCTTTTTCAAGCATGCGCACCAACCGGATCAACGGCAAACCCATCAGGGTATTCGGATCATCGCCCTGCAGTTTTTCAAACAGGCAAATCCCCAGCGCTTCCGATTTGAAACTACCGGCGCAGTTATAGGGCTTTTCTTTTTGCAGATAATTTTCAATCTGCGCTTCCGTCAGTTTGCGGAAAACAACATCAAAGGGGACGACTTCAAGCTGATGATTCCCTGTTGCTGCATTCAATAAACACAGTCCCGTAAAAAAGCGCACCGTTTTACCGGATGCCTGTTGTAATTGTTTTACCGCTTTTTCATGTGATCCCGGTTTTCCCAAAATTTCGCCATCGATCACCGCGACCTGATCAGAGCCAATAATCAGCGCATCGGTACAAGTTCCGGCTACGGCTCTTGCCTTGGCCGCAGCCAGCCGTTGCACCAGCTGTTCGGGAGATTCATCCTCAAACCGTGTTTCTTCCGTTTCCGGGTTCAGCGTTTCAAACGGTAGACCCAGTTTCTCCAGAATAACCTTTCGAAAAGGCGAGGTGGAAGCCAGAACAATCTTCATTTCTGCTCCAGATACTTTTCACGAATATCATCCAGCAAACCCCGAGACGCTTCTTCAACCAGATCGAAAACATATTCAAAACCTTTTGGCCCACCATAGTAAGGATCGGGAACTTCGCTCTCTTTCAAATTTGGTGCGAATTCAAGAAATAATCGCAGTCTATCTTCCAGTCCTTCCGGCGCCATTTCTGCCAATAATTGATAATTATCCTGATCCATAGCAATCACATAGTGAAACTTTTTAAAATCTGCCGGCTTGACCTTGCGGGCGCGCAGATCACTGATATCCAGTCCGCGAGAAATGGCTATTTGTTGCGCCCGGCGATCCGGGCGCTCACCAATATGGTAGGCATGGGTACCGGCGGAATCGGTCTTTATATGCCGGTCCAGCTCATGCTGCCGAACAAGATGACGAAATGCCCCCTCCGCCGTCGGAGAACGACAAATATTGCCCATGCAAACAAATAAAACGCTTATTTTATTATCTTTTTTCAATCTATTACTCACTCATCACGATAAAAACCATGATTAAATTGTACTAATTGCCCCCCGTACAATCAAACCGTTAGGAGTGAATTTTGCAGAAATATTTATTTCTAATTTGAATGTATTTCAGACCAGGTATTAGCCACACTTATAATCTATTTATGTGTATCCCCACCGCTTATGGCAAAAAACAGCAGATAAGATAGAACGAAGTCCAGCAGGGGATTAAACATGAAGAAAATCAAAACAAAAAATATTCACATATAAAATATATATCTTCTCGACCATCGTCCATTAAATATCTATTTTAACTATGGATATATTGCATATGTAATATAAATTTTAAGTTCCACTATAAGAAGGCCGATACATTTCATAAATTATAATCCGCCATCCCACATAAACAGGACAAGTACATTTGCAAAATAATTTTTAAAAACACACAGAAAAATTATTTATAAATAACCAAACCATTAATGATTTTTAAATTTATCTTGCGTATATCGAGCAGAAAGCACGCAACCAAAACATGATACCCACGTTCTTTTATATCAAGCCATCCAGCAGGTAAAAATAAGATGAACAGACCGATCGAGAACACAATATCTACAAAAAACACCTATCTTCTTGCCCCGCTTATTCTGCTGCTCATTTCTTACATACCGTACAACAACGTATATGCCTCCACATCTAAAAAACAAACCATAAAAGCATTATACATCCCTCTTGCCGATCATTATGCCGCACTGGTTGCATACGAAAAGTATCGAAAAAAAATGAAGTATGCCGACTTCCAAATTGAGCAGATGAAAAACTGGAATTTATTACGCACCCACTTCCAGACTGGCGAAGTAGATATGGCTTATGTGATGAGTCCACTGGCAATGGATATGTACAGAGAAAATCCGCATTTTCGATGGATCGGACTAATGCACCGTGATGGAAACGCCTTGGCTATCAATGATCTGATCAACTCTATAGTGCAACTACCAGAGCATCGCAAAGATCGCAAACCCGACAACAAAGTTGCAGATGCATTGAAAATAGCCCGAAAAACAAACAATCGCCCCACTGAAATTGGCATGCCTCACCTACTTGCCACACATACCGTCGTTCTTTATCGTTATCTAAAAGAACATGGCGCCACCCTGGGCCTGAAACAACAAAGTAGAGCGGATGTATTAGCCATTGCAGTGCCCCCTCCCAAAGCCCCCGCGTTCATCAAAGCAAAAAGTAATCGAGCCAGGCCTGCAGCATTTGAACAATCACTACCCTGGGCAGATGTGGTTGAAACAGGTGGATTTGGTCGTGTAGCCTGGTATTCAAAAGATGTAATGCCCTGGCCAAACGGCCATGTTGAATGTATTGCGCTAGCTACAGATAAAGCGATAAAGAATAAATTTCATGCAGTAAAAGAAGTGATTTTCTATATCCATAAGGCCGGTGAAGACATAGAAAAAGCCCGCCAGACAGATGGCTATGCATTGATTGAAATCGTCAACATCATCAGGAAACATATTCCAGCCCACACCCGAGAGGCTATTATTGCCAGCCTCAACCCTGAACTTCGCGTAATAAACTATCAGAACCTGAATATCGATAAGGCCGGATTAAAACAGATTATGGACTTCGCAGTAGAAGGCGGGATATTAAGAGAAAGCATTAATATTGATGATTTTGCCGACACTCGCTTTAATATAACAGACAGCAGCAACATATATAACGCAAGAAAATAACTGCAGGAATATACGAGGTGAGCAAAAACAATGAACATCCACTTACGCAACATCATTCACAGGACTATTTAAACAATCTTGTACCGCGTCTTTTTCGCACAGGATTGACGCGCAACTTGGTATTGTGGTTTCTTCTTTTGTCATTATTACCAATGACTATTGTAAGTTGGTTTAGTTATCATAAGAGCCAGGAAAGTCTCTATACTGATGCAGTAAATGCAATGAGCCAACGAACCACCCTGCAAAGCAGATTTATAGAAAATTGGTTCAGCTATCGTTTTCTTGATATTCAGCATCAGGCCGAGAATTTAAGCAACGTAAGATTCTTGCAGCGTCTTATAAAGGCATTACATTTAAGCGGTAAAAAACCGCCCGAATTTGTCGGATCTTACCCCTGGTCTCGTATAGTTGAAAACAACAAGACCGACCTGGTGAATTTATCGCGCACCTATGATTACTACTATGATTTATTTCTAATTGACAACGACGGAAACATTCTTTTTACACTTGAAGAAGAAGATGATCTCGGAACCAATCTATTCACTGGAAAATATAAGAACACCCGTTTTGCACATACTGCCCGACAGAGTCTAAAGTCAGGAAAAACTTTATTTTCCGACCTGGAACACTATAAACCCAGAGACAATTCTATTTCCGGATTCCTTACCTCCCCATTGATTGATGAGAACGGCAATAAAATAGGTCTGTTTGCTGTCCTCATTGAAGTAGAAATAATAAACGTCATAATGACTGATCGCACAGGTATACCTTCCGCAAAAATGAGTTACCTTATAGGCGAAGACCTTTTGCTGCGCTCTAATATAAATAGCCATCCTGCAAGCCATGTACTAAATACAAAAATCAATACAAAACAGTCACAACTCTGGATAAACAACCACAAACAAAACAAGCTTAACCAAGATGAAAAACCAAAGGCATTCAGCTACCAAGGACCCTTCGGGGAAAAAGTACTGGGTGTTCATCATGCAATCCACCTCAGCGATATTAACTGGGCATTAATTGCCGAAATAAATGAAAATGACGCGCTTGCTCCTGCACGCAAGCTAAAGCAATTAGTCATGTCACTGCTTTTTTTTGTATTTGTTGTTGTTTTATTGCTTGCAATCGCCATTGCAGACAAACTGGTTAATCCCCTGCGACAATTAGCCATAGCCAGCCAGCAAGTAGCGAAAGGCCACTTAAACCAGAAAGTTACTGTCATGGACAATAACGAAATCGGTCAGTTAGCCGATGCATTCAACCATATGTTGATATCTCGTCAACAGCACGAAGTAGAACTGGAAGACAGTAATAAAAAAATACAGCAAGCACTGGATAATCTGGCTGAACAAAGCTTTGCTCTTGATCAACATGCAATTGTAGAAATCACTGATATTGAAGGAAATATTATATTTGCAAATGAGAAATTCATAGCCATAAGTGGTTATAGCCATGATGAACTAATAGGACAAAACCACCGTATTACAAATTCAGGTTATCATCCTGATGAGTATTTCAGAAAAATGTACTGCACCATCACCTCGGGCAAGGTCTGGCATGGTGAGATATGTAATAAAGCAAAGGATGGACGTCTGTATTGGGTTGATACAACTATAGTCCCGTTCAACGATGAAAATGGAAAACCAAAGAGTTATATATCGATCAGGACCAACATCACTGCCCGCAAACAGGCAGAAAAAGAATTGATTAAAGCGCGCGATTCAGCAGAAGATGCAGCCCGGATGAAATCAGAATTTCTTGCCAATATGAGCCATGAAATACGAACTCCGATGAATGGCATAATAGGAATGACCGAATTACTACTAAGAACGGACTTAAATACGAAACAACGAACCTATGCAGAAACTACGCTAAATTCTTCTGATGCTCTACTAACCATAATTAATGATATTTTAGATTTTTCTAAAATTGAAGCCGGCAAACTTGAATTAGAAGAAATCCCATTTGATTTGCAAATATTGGTAACTGATGTTGCAGAATTAATGGCTGTTAGATGCCGAAGTAATAATTTGGATATGTTATTACGTTATAAGCCCGGCACTCCCCGCTCGGTCATAGGAGATCCAGGGCGAATACGTCAAATTTTATTAAATCTTCTAAGTAACGCGGTAAAATTTACAGAGCACGGACATATTTTATTAAAGCTGGAACAAGTCAGTGAAATAAATGATACAACAGAAATCCTCGTCTCTGTAGAAGATACTGGAATAGGCATCCCTAAGAATAAACAATCACTTATTTTTAATCAATTTGACCAAGTTGATGGTTCAACAACAAGAAAATATGGTGGAACAGGCCTTGGCTTGTCTATATCAAGCCAATTATGCCAAATGATGGGGGGCACCATTACGGTTAAAAGCAAAGAAGGAAAAGGTTCCGCATTTTCATTTATAATGAAACTTCATAAGAATAAAAACAAACATACCAACAAGACCTTAACTTTGGAAAATTATGCTCCATTAAAAGGACTTAGGACATTAATAGTTGATGATATCAAAACTGCACGAACCATCATAAAAGAACAGATTGCTGAACTTAACATGCATATTGAAACGGCAAACTCAGGGAAACAGGCATTAGCCATGTTGCTCGCAGCCGTCAAACAAGAAAAATCATTTGACATCGTTATCACAGATTTTTATATGCCGGAAATGGACGGTGAAGTATTGGCAAAAAATATCTCTGAAAATAAAATCCTAAAAGAAACTGTACTTATCTTGATTACCTCATATCCACGTTGGGATGATGGAAAACGTTTAACAGCATTAGGCTTTAATGGTTATTTAACCAAACCTACCCACGCATTAGAAATACCCGAAATACTGTCAGTAATATGGGCCGCCAAAAATAACAACACCAACATTCCCTTAGTAACACGACACACAATTCAAGAAGTAAAAACACACAATCAAGAATCACCATTATATACTGGTGCCAATATACTCCTCGCCGAGGATAACCCCGTAAATCAATTAGTCGCCACCGAGATGCTTGAAACCTATGGATGCAAGGTAACACCGGCAGATAACGGAATTGAAGCAATAAAATTTATCAAAGCACAACATTATTTCGACTTAGTATTTATGGACTGTCAGATGCCGGAAATGGACGGTTTTGAAGCAACTAAAAATATACGCCAATATGAAAATAAAAATATGATTACAAAAACACCCATTATTGCATTTACTGCCAGCGCAATGATAGGCGATAAAGAGAAATGTTTAGCTGCCGGCATGGATGACTATTTGACAAAACCGATAAGCCATGAAGATATGAATAAAGTTCTGTTGAAATGGTTATCACACAAGCTAGCAGAAAATACATCCAGTAAGATTAAGAAAGAAAAATCACATATAGAGCATAAACATACATTTTCAAAAACAGAATCAAACGAAATTAGCGGGCAGGATCCCGAAAAATTTAAAATACCAGAAGTATGGGATCGAAATGACGTACTGGCGCGCATGGGCGGGAAGGAAGAAAGCCTGCGAAGATTAGTGAAAATGGTTATTGGCGACTTACCTAAACGTATTGAAGAATTACAACAAACACTAAATGAGCAGCCGATTAATGAAACAACCGTTCAGGAACAGGCACACACAATCAAGGGCATGAGCGGAAATATCGGTGCTAAAAATCTCCATCATTTAGCGGCGGAGCTGGAAGACCTTGCTCAGAATTTCGACACAAATATAATACAAACCCTGTGGCCAAAATTTCTAGAACAATATGAAATTTTAAATTATCGCTTGCAACAAGAACTTAATGCTCAAAATTAACCGTAATAAAATAAACGACCCCGCCGCAAACGGACGGGGTATTGCCGATGGGTTTCGCTTCGCTCTACCCATCCTACTATTTTCCACTGCAAGCAGAGGGGAATTAAACCCAAAAGGTATCCCCAATAACACAAATAAATCGGTATTTCGATCTATTATTTAAACCTTAATTCCAAGTTTCTTAATTAAATCGTATAGAGTAGGTCGGCTAACACCAAGCAACTCCGATGCCGGTCCTACTTTTCCTCCTACATTGCTCAGAGCATGGGAGATTGCCTTTCTTTCAGCTTCCTCTCGAATCATTCTGAGGTCAAAAGTTTGATTATCCTGCATGTCATTTAATTTTAGCTCAAGATCTTCAACGGTAATCTGTTTCCCATCAGCCATAATTACTGCTCGTTTAATACGATTACGAAGTTCTCGAACATTACCCGGCCAGTGATGTGATTCCATAGCAGCAATCGCTTCTTTAGAGAAACCAGACAGCCTTCTACTTTGCTCTTTATTGAACGCATCCAGGAAAGAGCGAGCAAGCAATAATACATCCCCCTGCCTACTTCGTAATGGTGGCATTTTTATGCATATCTCATTTATTCTATAATAAAGATCTTCACGGAACTCACCTGATTTAATCTTTTCCTCCAGGTGCTGATGAGTCGCACAAATAACTCGAACATTGACTGGAATTTCCTCCCGTCCGCCAATACGTTCAACCACACGTTCCTGAAGAAAACGCAATAATTTACCCTGTAAAGGCAATGGTAGGTCACCCATTTCATCCAGAAAAAGCGTACCATTGTTCGCAAATTCTATTTTTCCCGGTGTTGTTTTTGCTGCTCCGGTAAAAGCACCTTTTTCATAACCAAACAATTCACTCTCAAGAAGATTCTCAGGTATAGCCGCACAGTTAATGGCTATAAATTTTCCTTCAGAGTAACCACTCTTCGCATGTAATCCCCGAGCACATAGCTCCTTGCCCGTACCACTATCCCCCAAAACAAGCACACTAGCATCCGATGGTGCAACTTTTTCTACCATTTGGCAGACAGAATACATTTGAGGACTGCTGGCAACAATTCCATCCAATGGCATTTTTTTCTGCACTGATGAAAGACGCAAATTTTCTTCTTCCAAAGTATGAACATGGTAAGCACGATTTATTATTTGACTCAGTATCTCTGGCTCAACCGGCTTTTGATAAAAATCATAAGCGCCTCCAGAAACAGCCTTTACCGCATTTTCTCGATCCTCATTGCCGCTGACTATAATGATTTTTGTAGATGGAGAAATTGATAGAATCTCATCAAGGCAGGCCAGGCCTTCTGTGCTGCCATCAGGATCAGGCGGCAAACCTAAATCAAGAGTCACTATTGCAGGTTTTTTTTTCTTTACAAGCTCTATCGCAGAAATACGGTCGCTGGCTACACCAACCTCATAATCTTCAAAATACCAACGCAATTGCTTTTGCAAACCAAGATCATCTTCTATGATTAACAGTCGTTTTTCCAAAGTTGCTATTTTCGCCATAATCAATTATCCCAATACAAACCCATATGTTCGGCTTATAAATTATGTAGATACTTATTTTTCCTGTAAAAGTGGAAGGTGGAGTCTGAACAAGGTCCCCCGACCCACCTCACTTTCCACCTCTATGTCTCCCCCAAGCCTTTGCAAAAACTCACGCGCTTCAAATACACCTATCCCCATTCCAGATTTTCCTTTTGTCGTTTCAAAAGGCCGGAATAAGCGAGTGCGAATGAAGTCATCATCCATACCATAGCCTGTATCTTCTATTTCAATAATTGCATGATTAACATCCTTGTGCAGTTTTATAGATATATTACCGCTCACAGGAGTCGCATCCTGTGCATTTTGTATGATATGACTTATAACTGACGCCAATCTGTCATGGTTGGCATTTGCAATAATATTATCATCAATACATTGTAATTCTATATTTGGAGTATTACCCGCCCGCTTCCGATTATCAACTTCACGTCGGATTAATCCACAAAGCTCGATATCTTCCTTGTCTTCACTGCCTCGGACATCATCTTTAAGATTGCTAAGCAATCTATTCATTTTGCTTACCGAGTTTTCTATTGTACAAATAACATCATCGACAAAAAGCGGGTTGTTCTTATGTTTCGCAGCATTGCTGACAATAAGAGAAAGTTGTGCGATCATGTTTTTTAAATCATGAACCATATAGGTTGACAACCTGTTGAAATTGTCAAAGCGTCTGGCTTCAGACAAAGCCTGGGCCGCTTCATGTTGGGCGAGATAACTTGCGGCCTGACGACAGGCTATTTTCAATAAATCTATATCTTCCCAATTAAAATTATGCCGTCTGTTTCTGGCGTGTGCTAAAACAACAAAACCCAACATTTTCCCCTGAAGAATTAACGGCATTACCAACCATGCATTCTGCATCCCTCGCAACCATTCAGGCAAAGAAAAAAAACCACGGCTGCGATAAACTCCAGGATTCCATTCAAACTCATCAAGATTTATTATCCAGTCCTGTTGCTCCATAAATTTTATAAAGTCGGTATCAGGTTTCTCTGAATTATACACAGCCGGCATATTCCAACGCGCAACTGGAATATATATATTATTGTCACGCTTCATCCATAGCATACCAGCCGGACTTTCAATAATTTGAGCTATAGCCTGAATAGTTCGTGTAGGTAAAGGGATAGTTTCATCGAATGATGATAATACATAGATAAACCTCAACCACTCATCACGATAATCATATTTATAGTGAAAAAAATGTTTATTAATCAGAACTCTTAACTTGGCTCTTAATGACTCCGAGAATAGAAGCAAGGCAAGAATTATTATCGCCCCAAACATAAATAATGTTTGTGCAACAACGCCCCAACCACCACCATAACTTCTTACATAATAACCACCCAGCCCGATAACCAGCAAATAAATGCCACCACCCAGTAAGGTTGTAGTATGAAAAACTACATGTCTTGATATAAATATACCTGACGACCATTCAGGGTGGCGAGAAATAGCGATACCAATAACAGGCACCATTAATGCATTAATAAGACCTCGTGACTGCCATAACAAAATATCAACATGTTGGAATAACATGGCCTCAGAATACAAATAAAAGTCATATGCATATATTCCCCCCAAACCTAAAGAGAAGAATTTAACTGCCCACATCATCCCCTGACGGGTGTTTCTAAGCATTTGTTCCAGTAAAACCAGAACGGTTACAGCTTGCGCCAGATATCCCACAAGCAATAGATCAATATTTTTGGATATAACGGGAAGTATTTGGAATAGATGTCTGTCAAAGATTAACAGCACCATCAACACGGAAATACTATAGACAAATATTTTCGAATAGCGTATTACGGGTGGTTCAGTATCTGCGGTAACGGCTCGACCTAATACAAGCAACAAAAACTGTTGCCAAAACAGATTTCTAAGCACTTCCAGGACTTGATAAACTAAAAGAAATTCTACTTTACCCGACTGGAATACAGCAGAAACCGCCCACAAAATAGACACAAAAGTGGCCAGCAACAGATGTTTTCTTGATGGCTTATCCTGCCTTCTGTCAGTTAGAAGAATGCCCAGAAGAACAAGAAAAAAAACTGCAGCAATACTATAACTTAGCAAACCTATATACATAATTAACGTTTGTCAAAGATAACAATTACAGGTTATTTTAATATCGTTCTCCTTCTTTACTTAGAATACCAAAAAATAAGTGTTTCTGTAATATGACAGAAACACTTATATTATTTTATTTAAAGCTTTTTTAATATGTTTTTTACTTCATTCTGCCCTTTAAATTTCTGTTTACTATCTAATGATTTTTGCAAGTGTATTTTTGCATTTTTCTTATCACCAGACTTGTAATAGGCCATTCCTAAATGATACTGAAACAGTGAAATTTTTGGTTGTTTATCGACAACCTGCGACAATATCTCGATGGCTTTTGGATATTCGGCAGATTTAAAATAGATCCACCCAAGCGTATCAAGAAATCCAGGATTATTTGAATTCTCGAATTTAACCGCAAGTTTCCTGGCGCGCTGCAAACTTTCTGCATCACTACGAATATCGGATAAAATAGCGGCTAAATTGTTCGAGGCTAAAACATCATCAGGCTTGATCTGCAAAATCTTTTCATACATTGTTATTGCATCATCATATTTCCCAATACGCTCATATATTTGAGCCAACCGAGCATAGCTTCCGGTATCATCCGGAACAACCGCCAATGCAGATTTATAAACCTTTATGGCTGAGGGTGTATCCTTCATGGCCAGATAAACGTTCGCTAAACTACTATACGGCAACAACCACTTTGGATTCAGACGAATAGCTTCTTTAATATATTTTTCGGCTTGAGAAAAATCCTTTTTGGCAAAATACACCTCACCCAACAATTCCAACGAAATAGGGTTTTTAGGCTGTGCCGCAGAAATTTTTCTCAGTCGGCTGATTGCTGCCGAATAATTCTTTGTACTCAGATTTGCTTTTACGATCGACGCAAGTGCCGGCAACATTTTCCCTGATATTTTAAGAGCCTTTTCATAATCAAGAATAGCCTCATCATATTTTTTAAACGCCATATTAAAATCACCTGATTTTTGGTATCCAAACGCATTATCAGGATGATATTTTTTGATTAATCCAATAACATTGGAAACCATCTCCTTGTCAGCCAACAAGGTGGCGACATTAAGTTTCATCTGCAAAACTTTAAGATTTGCCGGTGAAACTTTAAGAGCCTTGTCTATTTCGTGGTCAGCATCTTTATAATTTCTTTGGGCAATAAGATAACTGGCATAATTCAAATATGACTTTGGATTCGTTTCTGCAGATTCAATACTGCGAATCAATGCTTCTTTTGCCAGCTCCGGTTCCTTATTAACTACGTGAGCGACAGCAAGTAACTGACTCGCTTCGACCATCTCCGGCCGATCTTTAATAATGGATCGAAAAGCGGCAATAGCCGATACTGGGTCATTACTGGCAAGAGCAATTTTCCCTTTTATCAATAGCGCCTGGATATCACGCGGGTTTTCATCCAACACTTCTGATATGTAATTGCTCGCTTTTTTTAGTTCTTTCTGTTGTAAAGATATTTGAGCCAGAGCAACTCTTGCTTTTAATCCTTCCGGCCCCGTTCCATTCAGATTGACGATTTTTTCATAAGTAAGTTTAACTTGTTCTGGCTTTATTTTTTCATATAATTTTGCCAGCGCAAACCGCAAATTCAACGCGTCTGGGTAATCGCGAATAGCGGCTAAAAGTTCATTTTCTGCATCTTTAACGCTTTTATACTTTGCAAGAAATTCTACCAGAACTAATTTACGGGAGGCATCATCAGGATCGAGTTTGACGGCATCACGTAAAACCGCCTCCGCCTTGGTATAATCTTTGATGCTAATATAAAAATTAGCCAAGTGTTGTCTATAACCCAGCTCTTTTGGTTTTAAGACAATAATTTCTTTTAACGTCTGTTCTGCATCAGGGTAATTTTTCTGCATGGCATAAATGCTGCCCAACTGCAAACGCAGGGAAACGACCTCCGGATTATTCTTAATCCCCTCAGCCAGAGTTTTTACCGCTGTTTTAAACTCCTTTTTTTTCAAATACAGGTTTGATAAAAGAAATATGGCGTCTGTTTTATTTTTGTTTTTATCAACAATCCCTTTTGCAATGGAAATGGCCTTATCAGTCTCGCCTTTTCGAGCAGAGATCAATAACTCCAGCATTTTCACATATGTGTTTTCCGGATCCTTAGCGACAATCGCATCAAGCTGCTCCTGTGCTTTTTCTAAATCACCGGACAAAAGGTATAAACGCGCAAGTTTATTATGCGCATCCAGATTGGAATCATCGATCTCTGCAGCTTTATAATAATGAACATAGGCCGCACGAAGATTTTTATTTTTTTCTTCTACTTCACCAAAAAGATAATGCGCATCAGCAAATTTTGGATCAATTTGCAAAACATTTTTTAACTCGACTTTAGCCTTGTCATAATCCCCTTGTTCATAATAGGCTTTACCTTTCTCATAATATTTCGCCTTACGCGCATCCTCTCCACCACAACTGACAATCATTATTACCAATGATATGGTGAAAACAAGTTTTAAAAATTTATTTTCCATGACTTCCTCAGATTTTGACCTGCAATATTGTCATAATAAACCAAACTCAATTTTAAAAAGCAAAATAAATGCCGCCACAAAGGAAGCGATACCAAGGATATTTCCGGCATCTGAGCGTCTATTATTTACCGCAATTTCACACCCGTAAAACAGAATAACCGACTTTATAACGATATACCCTAACGCCGCATCAGAGCCATAATTCTGCTGCACAAGGCCCGCAACAATAACCAGCACCACCATTAAATAATCAAACGGCGTCACTGAAAAAGATACCTGTCTCGCATAACGCACAACAACGGCCACCGTAAGAGCGAGAACAGCAAAAAACAAAACATCAATATGATAAAGCAATCCATCTTGAGGTATGACCTGCTGATCAATCATATACACCATCACAACCGCTATCGCATATATACCGATGCGTAACAAATAAGCACTAAAATCAAACTTCCTCGTTAACCAGGACAGAACAAGTATCAGACTTATTACCGCTAACTCAACCCCAAAATCGACTGAAACATGTGTAACAAAAAAACTTCCAATTATAAAATAACCAGGAATTGCCAATTTAAGCAGTAACAACGGTCCGTCTGTGAATATCTTCCTTTCTCTTAATGAACTAATAAAACGGGCAAGCTTTGATTCCTTACCGTCAGGACTAAAACTCCAGTTGTTTTTTTCCGCGACATATAGAGCTAAAAACAGCAAACCACATATACTCAAATACAAGCCTGTAACCAGGCTGTCTGATGCATACCTGAACTTAACTGCGCAAATAACAAGTGAAATCTGAATTGAATATATAATAATGACAGACTGATAATGATCAAAACCCAGTTCAAGCAATCGATGATGAATATGATTTTTTGACGCCCGAAACCAGTTCATACCATGATAGATCCGTTGTGCAAAAACAGCGAGAATATCAACGATAGGAAGTCCAATAATAAGCACAGGCAACGCCATACTGACCGAAGTATGTATTTTCTGGGTCAAAACAATAGCCAAAAATGCCAGGGAATACCCTAGAAACTGACTACCCGCATCCCCCATAAATATCTGTGCGGGATGATTATTAAAACGCATAAAACCCAATATGCCGCCAATAACAGAAAACACTATGATTAAGAATTCAGCACTTTTAATGTCATCAACCAGAAATCCAAGATACGCAAGACAAGCCAGGCTTAACAGGCTTTCGCCTCCTGCCAGGCCGTCCAGTCCGTCAGAATGGTTAATCGCATTAATGACCCCAACGATCGCAATAAAAGTAAACCCCTTGCCTATATATTCAGGCAACGGCGAATCAATAAAAGGAATATTCTGAACCCAGACGTCACCAATAAAAACGATGACTCCAACAGCAATAAACTGACCGATAAATTTTACATAATGTCCAAGTTCAAA
>VAPK010274246.1_pt1 | contig 32896 bp, 31 predicted proteins | sample 3395031 | NCBI WGS metagenome assembly VAPK01 (sample SAMN08290443, study PRJNA428436) | hydrothermal vent metagenome | isolation source: Deep-sea hydrothermal vent chimney 1 | place: Pacific Ocean: Juan De Fuca Ridge
CCCCAACCCTCTCCCTAAGGGAGAGGGAGTTAACGGGACAGCAGTGACATATTTTATAATTCGGATAAATCAATATATCCATCTTCTATTGAAAATGCACCTTTAGAAAAGTTTTCTTGTTTGGCTTTTTCCTCTATTTCTTTTTTGCACATACGCAAATAAACCAGGTCATTTCCAATAAGTGCAGCATCATCCATATCAGAATTTTCAATATCCAGTTCAAGTTCACTCTCTCTTTCTGATAAAGCTCGCCATAATAAGTTAAAATATTTTTCATCTATTGTAATATTAAATGATCTCATAAGGTTACCTATGCTTTTTCTTAAAAAATTTTTTACAATAAATGACTACTTTTTCCAGTAAAGAGACCTATTCACTTTACTAGATATGCAGCATTATTTTTATAATTTATAGAGTTTTGACAAACTTTGAGTCATCGCTTTGGCACTGTCTTGTGAATAACTGCCACCACCTAAAAATACAAATGGAATTGATAGAGCAGATAATTTTTCAAATACCAATGTATCTCTTTGCAGACAGTCTTCTAAAGTAAGATGTAGTCCACCCAATGGATCAGTTTGTATAACATCTGTTCCTGCAATTACAAAAGCCAAATCAAAACCAGCCGTTATTTTAGACAAGCCATCATTAAGTTTATTTAAATATTCAATACCATTGGTGCCTGCTGCCAATGGAATATTGATATCAATACGTTCTTTTGTGTAATTATTTGCAGGATAAATATCATTATTATAAATATCCAGTATTGTTACATTTTTATCATCATGAAAAACATAGCTGTTGCCATTACCATGATGGGCATCAATATCAATAATTAATATTTTTGTATCTTTATTAATTTTTCCTTCTTGTTGCAACAAATCGACAGTAATACCAATATCATTGTAAATACAAAAACCTTCCGCAGATGCTCGACTTGCATGATGATAGCCACCTGATAAATTCCAGCACTTATGTCCACCAAGCGCTTCTCGCGCTGCAGCTAACGTACCCGCAACTCCCCATCGCATAGGAAGTAATACTCGCTTGTCTATCAATGAAAACGGAAGTAACGGTATATAAGGAACTTCCAAAGCTTTTAGAATATATCGTTTTTTATGTAGAAGTAACGTTAGTAATGAATCTGCAAAAAGACCGATACTATCTTGCGAGATCGGTTCAATAGGTTGTTCTATTTCAATATCTGGTAGATCTATGAGCTGTTTAACGACATTAGAAAACTTTTTTCCATCAAAAGGATGAAATAAATTCAAAAGACCAATATCAATATTGTACTCTGGGTGATAAAAAATTTTCATACAGCTTGAAGCTCTTCAGCAAACTTTCCATAACTACCCGCATGGGGTGTAAATGATGGTTTATTTTTAGCTATCGCCCCGAGTAACTGACTGGCAATAAAATATGGCAAAATTGTTAGTGCATGTTAACCCATTTGCTAGCACATGTTTTATAAATCAGATAAATCAATATATCCATCTTCTACTGAAAAAGTACCTTTAGAAAAGTTTTCTTGTTTGGCTTTTTCCTCTATTTCTTTTTTGCACATACGCAAATAAACCAGGTCATTTCCAATAAGTGCAGCATCATCCGAGTCAGAATTTTCAATATCCAGTTCAAGTTCACTCTCTCTTTCTGATAAAGCACGCCACAATAAGTTAAAATATTTTTCATCTATTGTAATATTAAATGATCTCATAAGGTTACCTATGCTTTTTTCTTAAATGATTTTTTGCAAAAAATTACTACTTTTTCCAGTAAAGATACCAATTCACTAGCAGGCATATTTCTTGTAGGACAAAGGCTATAGTGACCTTCTGGCTGGTCATCTTTAATAAGTTTCAATCCGATAGGCATTGTTGTATGCGGCTTTATTTCCCACACCCAACCTGATAATGGTGCCAAATCAAGCCCAACTTTATTATATAAACTTATACCTTTACCATTTGCGACTATCATTGTTACTCCGTTAACCTCAATAGTATCAACCTCTCCAGGCCTTACTCGAGTTAATAAAGGTGAGGAGCCGTTTCCTAGTCTATATAAGGTTTCTGGCGATAAATAAATTGCTTCTTTTGTCTTCATATTAATCTCCTTGTTAAATTATGTGTTTCCATACAAAATGTTGGTTTTATCAACCAAAATAAACGACATCAATGTGACATGACATTCACAAATAAGCAATGTCGAATTTCACTATATAATTATAAATCTGCACAAAGGTTTAATCGCTCTTTTCTAGTTTTATAATCGGGTAGAACCTTTCGTAATAATTTCCAAAATTTGGGGCCATGATTATGCTCTTTTAAATGACACAATTCATGCATAATCACATAGTCTATACATTCAGTTGGCGCCTTTATTAATTCTTGATTGAGAATAATTCTGCCAGATTTAGTACAACTCCCCCAACGTGTTTTTAATTCACGTATAGTCAAAGGTGCTGCCTTTATATCTAACTGACTGATTTTATCGCAACAAAAATCGTAGCGTTTATTAAAAACAAGATTCGCTTTTTCCTGATACCAGTTATCTAATAATTGTTTTACTTTAAATGGAGTAGGTTTTTGTTGGCAAGTCACCTGGAAATAACCACGATAACATTTAACAGAATCTATTTTCCCTTTTCTGGATTTCAAACGATATTGTCGCCCCAGGTAGCGATGTGACTCACCATTAATATATTTTCTTGCTGGCTGCTTTGGTAAATAAAGCTCAAACTCTCGCCAGGCTTTTCTAATCCAGCCACCACGTTTTTTTACTTTATCTCTAACTTTATCAAGATTTGTGCCGACAGGAACATCAACTGATACTCTGAGATCGGGATGCACGTGTATTGCTAATGTTTTACGATCTTTAAACTCGTAGTTATAGCGAATTTTAGTTCTGCCCCATAACACTTCATCTACCCTCATCAACTACCTGCCAACCGTTTCGCAATACTAATACAACGTTCCATAATAATATCCATATCACTGGTGGTTAAATTAACCTTACCGCTATTTTTTATGTCGTATAGATAATCATCAATATCAATTTGGATTTTATTAATAACATCTTCATTGTACATCCAGTCACGAATTTTTCGTTTAGCAATAATGCCTTCAATATCTAGCGACATGCCTGCAATCTCATTTAGCTCAATCGGCATAATTGCTTCACCATATTGAGCAGGCTCTTCAGCAACTTTCAACTCAGGTTCTTCCATAGAATTAAATACTTCATTCATAATACCAAAATAGGCTTGAGCCTCACCATGACCTTCTAACTTAATAGGAATGTCGACATCATGCCCACGGCGAATTGTTTCCATATAATCTGTCACGCGTTGTAAATATTCAGATTCATCTATTCGACCCTGGCGATAATCGTTAATAGCTTGTTGTATTAAATCAGCAAACTTTTTATAAAAGACCGGATCTTCTTCCATTTTTTCAATAATAGTCTTTTTAACTCTACTGGCAATCGTATCTGCTTTTGCTGCTTTACCCTCTTTTTTCTCAACTTCGGCATCAAAAGCCTCTGTGTCAAATATATTAAGTAGTTCAGTGACAATACCGACATCGGGTGCTTGAATGTGAGTATCCATCACCTTACGAATTTGTTTTTCATACTGAGCAAAATCAATGGTTTCTGCATATCGCTGTTGAACAGAAGAGCGCAAACTACGGAAATTCTTTAAGTCGTCTTTATAGGTTTTAATACGATCTTTGGTAACATCTCCATAAAAATGCTCCGTTGCTAATGCCACCATTAAACCTTTTTGATAGGCCGTTAAGGCTTCATAGAACTCTTCGCGTTTATCTTCTGCCGCTAAATGTCGTTCCATTGATTCGTTATCATGTTTATTCTTAACTTCTTTAAATACACTCCATAAATCAGAATATATTTGAGGCAACTTTGATACTTCTTCATGTGTATCAATGACCGCACCCTCTAACATAAGATCCTCTGCATCATACCCTGCAAGTGAATCATATGTTTTCATCGCTTTATTTAAACTGCCAAGCACACCACGGTAATCAATAATGTAGCCATAATCTTTACCAGTAAATAAGCGGTTAACCCGAGCAATTGCTTGTAAAATACTGTGATCTTCTAATTGCTTATCAATATAAAGTACCGTATTCCTGGGTTCATCAAACCCCGTAAGTAACTTACTCACAACAATTAAAATATCAACACCATCTTCGCGACCAAACGATGCTTTAATTTGCGTAACATAATCTTCTTCATTACCAAAACGATCCATCATTTCTTTCCAGAAGCGATTAACTAATGGTAAATCTTCTTCCTCTATGGTGTCGCCACTTTCACGTGTGTCAGGCTTCGACATAATAACTTCGCAACTCACCATATTGTAGTCATTCATGTACTGACGAAACAAAACAGCATTAACCCGTGAATCAGTAGCAAGCTGACCTTTTAAACCGGTACCTTGAAAGTTATCTTTGTAATGTTTGCTAATATCATAAGCTAATAAAGCGATACGCTGCTCAGTTGCATGTATCATTTTTTTTGAAGCAAGTTTGCGTTTAAGATCGGCTTGTTGTTTTTTAGTCAAACCTTCAGTTAAACGATCAAACCAGGCATCCATTGCCGCTTTATTTATCTCTAAGTTGGCAATACGCCCTTCATAGAGCAAAGGCAAAACAGCTTTATCTTCAACGGTTGCTTGTCGCAATGGATAGCTGTGAATCAAGCCACCAAACTTACGTGCGGTATTTTTTTCCTTTTTTAATAACGGCGTACCTGTAAAGGCGAGATAACAAGCATTGGGCAATACCCGTTTCATAATAGCGTGAGTTGCACCGTAATTTGTACGATGTCCTTCATCCACTAAAACAAAAATATTAGGATTCGTATCTTTAAGACCATATTTATTTTGCACGGTGTCAAACTTATTAATCACTGTTGTTATTATGCTGGCTTTACCTTCCTTGATTAAGCGCATTAACTCTTCGCCAGATTTAGCGCGTTTAGCAGACTTGCCACACGCGTCAAAGGTTTCCCAAATTTGATCATCAAGATCAATACGATCCGTCACTAACACAACACGCGGGTTAGTAATGTTTGGGTGAATGGCTAACGCTTTCGCAAGCATAACCATGGTTAAAGATTTACCACTCCCTGTCGTGTGCCAAATTACTCCCCCAGGACGTCGACCTTCTTGTAAGGTACTCACTCGTTCAATGGTTTGTTTTACTGCAAAATATTGTTGATAACGTGCAACCTTACGCACACCGGCATCAAACACGATATAGCCATACATCAATTCCATTAATCGTTCAGGACGTAACATTGCCCATAATGAACGATCCTGCTCGGTGGGTAAGCGATCACCCTCTTGCCATAATTCAGTAAAATGATTTCTCGCTTCTTCGTATGCTTTCTTCGCTTTTTCTTCTAACGGCGTGAATATTTTTTCTTCAACATCTGCCGGCAAACGTTTGTTCGCAGCCTGATGTACAACCTCTTCATGTAAACCTTCTTCACGCCAAATACTCCAGAATTTTCGTGCAGTGCCTGTTGTCGCATAAAGAATATCATTAACACTGGTTGCCATAACCATTTGGGCATAAGTAAATAAATGGGGGATTTCATCTTCGCGCTGATAAGTAATAATTTGTTTTGCCGCTTTATCAATCTGTTTGTCACCAGACTGAACATCTTTATCACGGCGTTTACATTCAATCACTACAAAGGGAATGCCATTAACGAATAAAACTAAATCTGGCCTGCGGGTATCATGTGAACGTCGGCGTTCAACACTAAATTCATCCGCCACGTGGTAAACATTATTTTCAGGGTGCTGCCAGTCAATGTATTTTAATGACCGGCCTTTACGATCATTATTAATAGTCTGGTCAAGACTCGTACCTAACGTGAGTAGGTGATAAATTTTTTCATTGGTTCGTACTAAACCATCATAAGGTTCTTCAATTAAACGACGGATAGCTTCATGAATATTGGCATCATTAAAGGGATGTGATTCACCTTTCGCATGAATACGATTATTCTTTTCTAACCATGGCCGTAAGATGCCAGTTAAAATAACCTGATCTTTACGATTATTACGCAAGGCCAATGCTTCACTCTGCGATATATATTCCCAGCCTAAGCCATGCAACAGTTGAATTGTGGGGACTTGAGAATCTAAATCTTCTAAATAAGATAAAGCCATTATCTACACCTGACCACTATTATTACTTTTAACTAGATTAGTTAACATGAACTCGGTTCCAAAGCGGATGATTCAGCCAATCATTCGGCAAACCCATTGCAACACGCCAATAGTCTTTTGCGGCGATGGGTTCTAATAATTCAGATACGCGTTGTTGCCAATGAACTCCCTGGTGATGATGTGCCATCATTTGTCGCAAAATAAGTAACACTGCAAATAGGCGTTTGCTAGTAGGCGTAATTGGTGGCTGCCATTGTTCATCGTGGCGAGGTAATTCAGGCGCAACGGCAAGTTGTCGATTCCAAAGTCGAGCGTGATGTGCACAAACATTACGAATATACGTTAATGTCCTTAACCAGGAACGTAAAACAACAGGCTGAATATGATAATCACGAGCAATCTTAAGTTGGTCGCCATGAAGCATACCTTCGTAAAGACGAGATAAGGCACCAAGACTAATAACCTCAGTCACCATCCAAATTGGAAGCACTGGGAACCCGTCATAAGTATTTCGATAATGTGAAACAAAGTCTTCCTGAGCATATTGTGAATCATGCTCGACTTTCTCTATCCATCTATCATGTCGAAAATGTCGTCGGAAATTGGCAGAGTCCGTATGCGCGAAAGTACCGTAAGTGTGGGATAAGGTATATGTCATCGCGGTGCGTAGTGAAATTTCTACCCGTTCAATGGCATCCATCACTAATAAACGTAAATGACGATCAAACTCATAAAGTTGAAGTGCAACATCAAAGTTTGCACCAGCACTAAAGCTGCTATCAGCATTTTTAACGGGATACCAATAAGCACTTAAGCGGTAGTAACTAATGCGCTCAAGAGTATGTAACGCATGATCATGGTCAGTAATTTCTAAACCACGAGAGGAAAGGCGTGCCACCTGTTCGTCAAAAGTGAGGGGCTGCTTATCGTAAATCATGCCACTGTACTTTCATGACAGGCATAAAAAACCCGCCATGGTTGCGCTTCACGGTCGAAACCGGATAGGCGTGGCGGGTGTGTTGGATATATTATAGTGTGACTTTTCTCATAAATCAATATCTCAATACTAAATGTCATTACGAGGAAACAAAGTGACCGCGGTAATCTCATAGCCAATACCACTTTTCTGGAGATTGCTTCGCTGCGCTCGCAATGACAGAAGAAATATCCTTGTGCAAATGCGGCAACCTTTTGCAGTAAGCCCATTACTCCCATCAAGCCACATCCTTAACCTTAACCTTAACGCGTTTTTTACCCGTTAAAAGTTGTTGCATTAGGCCTTTTTTTTGTAACTTTAATTCCTCAAGTTGTTTTTTTAATAAACCTATTTCTTTATCTGCTAGAACAAATACATTCGCTATCGCTTTTTGTTCTTCAATACATGGCAATGGAATATGAATAGATGAAAAATCTTTCCAGCGAAGACTGCCACGACGATCAACCGATGCAGTAGTATTTGCTTCAAAAATACGACGATATTTTTCAGTTTTTAATAGAAGAAATAAATAGGAATCATCAATTTTTTTATTTGTTTCAAACACTGTATACATTGGGCTTATTACAGCATCATCATAAATATCTTGATACCCAATAGAACCTTCCTCAATATGATTAGTGGCATAGGCAAATTGATTACGACTCACTATTTTATAAGGTGAAATATCGTCACTAAAAATTTGTTTGTCAAAATACTGGAGACTATCAACTAACCCATGATGTTTAGTACACGACAATACGGGTAAATTTTTACACTCTTTATTTTTTATTGAACTATCTATAGAAATATTTTTAATCTGGGAATAATCCCAGTCTAAAGGGATGTTCCCATACTTGGTTTTTTGAGTTTTATTACTTTTAACAAATTTAGAAAGTCGTTTTTTTCCAAAAAGTAATTGTTGCATTAATCCTTTACGAAAATATTCCTTTTTAGATACTAACTTTTCTAAGAGCCCAAGTTCTCCATCTATTAATCCGAATATTTTAGCAATTTCTATCTGCTCTTGTACGATAGGGAGTGGTAATGCTACAGCACCTATTAGTTCCGTATTTAGATTAGGTTGCCCTACCCCTGGCGCAAGCCGTTCTCTAAAACTACGTATTTGTGATTGAAGAAAATAATAAAAAAACTTTTTATCAATTCCGTTCAATTCAAAAAATACTGCTATACCATCGTTTGCACCTCCCTTTATTTCTAATATTTTTGGTACACCCAATGTTGCACCACTATTTGTAAGTACAAGTGTTCCTTTTTCCAATATCCTTGTCTTTTTGGCTCCTTCCTTAGTAAGTTTAGTTTTTGTTTTTCTAAGGTAGATCTCATTATCTTTTGTAACATCTGCAACTGTAACCCAAGGTAGATAGTCTCCATTAAAATATTTTGGATCTCCCGCAGGTCTTGGTGATGAGCCCCTAACTACATTAGAAACATTCTTAATTAATGATGAATTCCAGTCGGCGGGAATGAGTCCTGCAATTGATTTCTTAAAATCACTCAAAACTCTAATTCCTTTAAAACAGTTGAAATATCACCACGCACCTGTGCCAGTTCTGCTTCTAATTCAACAATATTTTGCTGAACAGCAGAAATATCTACCTCTTCATCTTCCTCAAACGTATCTACGTACCTTGGAATATTTAAGTTGTAATCATTTTCTTTAATCTCTTCTCGACTTGCGACATAAGCATATTTATCCACTTCTTTACGCACTTGATATGTTTTAACTATTTTCTTAACTTCAACATCAACACGAATTTTATTTTGATTTTTCCCTTGTTCAATCTCTTTGCTTGCGTCAATAAACAATACATTGGTTTTCTTTCCACGATCACGACGGAAAATAAGAACCACTGCTGGAATACCTGTACCAAAAAATAAGTTTGCAGGAAGCCCAATGACGGCATCTAATAAATTTTCTTCGATTAACTCTTGTCTAATTTGACCTTCTTTGCCACCACGGAATAACACACCATGAGGAACAACAACACCAACACGGCCATGACCTTCTGTTGTAGTTTCAACCATATGAGAAATAAACGCATAATCGCCTTTACTCTTTGGTGGTACACCTCGATGCCAACGGTTAAAAGTATCAGCTTCTTTTCCCGATTGATCAGCTCCCCATTTTGCCAAAGAAAAAGGTGGGTTGGCGACCACGACATCAAACTTCATGAGTTTATCGTCTTCTACCAAACGCGGTTCTAACAAAGTATCACCGCGTTCTATACGTGGGTCGTTTACGTTATGCAGGAACATGTTCATCATGCACAATGCCCATGTGCTGTTAATGGCCTCCTGGCCGAAGAGTGAATAGTTTTCTGAGCCGACTTCATTGGCACATTTTAACAACAATGAACCTGAACCACAGGCAGGGTCACAAATACGTTCGTCTGGTTGTGGAGCAAGCAACTTGGCAACAAGAATTGAGACTTCGGGTGGGGTATAAAACTCACCGGCTTTTTTACCTGCTCCGGCGGCAAACTTGCCAATGAGAAATTCATAGGCATTACCTATGACATCTAAGTTACCGATGCGTGAGGGCCTTAGATCTAACCTTGCATCATTAAAGTCTTCGAGCAGGTTTTTTAATATATGGTTACGTTTACGGGTATTACCCAAACGTGATTCAGAATTAAAATCGACATCCTGAAACACATGTAAGAGTTTCTTTTTATTTTCTGTTTCCAGGTTTTCTAATGCGATATTAATTAACTCTCCGACATTGGTTGCTTCACGATTTTCATATAAAGAATAAAAAGAACTTTCCTCTGGCAAAACAAATCGTTCACGTTTCATTCTGCGGAGGATGCGTTCCTTGTCGCCTTTATATTGTTTTTCGTAATCTGCATAATGATCTTTCCAGACATCGGAGATGAATTTTAAAAACAACATCACCAGGATGTAATCTTTATAATTAACGGCATCAACGGTTCCCCGGAAAGAGTCGCAGGCTTTCCATAGGATATTGTTGATTTCATCTTGAGATGCTTGGCCAGTCATTTTATGTTTCCTTGAGTGTTTCTATTGTTAGCAGGGTTAAATAAAAGTTTTAAATACCACATCACTTGTATGTAGGTTGGTTCAAGGAACAACGTGACGGAACCAACGAAAAATGATGGATCCGTCACGTTGTTCCTTGATCCATCCTACAAAGCAGAAATGTACTGGTATTTGGAACGCGCGTCTTTCGTCGTTCCGGCATCAGCCAGAATGATGAATAAACAGGTTCTACTTCATTAATACGTCTTTTTTTCTTACATTGTAAACAAGTATGCGCTTACCCTGTACTATTAGTGGATATTTATTCTTCAAATAGGTATTACAATTAATTACATCATTCTTGCCCCTTCTGAATCTGTTCATACATTTGCTGGCCTATAGCGCGATGTAGGGTTTTACTTTGTTCAAACAGGTCGTTTCGTAACGACCGTTCTTTTGTCATCAGATTATTTAAAGATATGACTTTCATTTGCATTTTACTATTTGGCACGGGGATTTCTATGTCTAATAACTCGGCACGTTGTACCAGCGGTGTTCCTGCGCAGGTTCGAGCCTGGATTATTTTTGCCTTTATGTGTGGCTGATTAAGTATCCAGAATAAGTAACCCGTTTTGACATTATTTTTACCACGTATTATATAGAGTGCTGAAGAGGCTACCGTATTCTCGGGTACATTTTCGACCATTATTGCTTCATTACGTAGTCCACGTGCGGTGAATAAAATATCACCTTTTTTCACTATATAACGTTCTAGTGATTTTTTCGTGGTTATGCGTAGTTTATGGTCGGCATTGTATGAATAGGGCACGTCTTCTTTTAAGTGCTTCATTAAAATAACCTGATGGGTGCCTTGTGGCTCGTGCTCCGCACGAGACTTTAAGGAAAGTCCGGCCAGGACTTCTGCACAGTCTTCAATCCGTTTCATTTGCGCTTTCACCTTACCACTCCCTGAGTTTAGTCGTTACACGCTGGTTTATAGCTACGCAATAGGTCCGTCTCGACATCAAATCGTCGTGACTCGCCGGACACTGGATATACAGCAATATGTGTTTTACCGTTTCGGTCGAAACAAGCCTGCTGATGATGGTTTTCAAAGCGTTTACTTAGGTCGCTCGTTTGGCCAATATAGATAACACTGTAATGCCCTGTCGGTGTTTGTTTAAGGATGGCATACACTGCGCCAGAAGGGTTAAATTTTGTGCTCCAGAGAAAAGCCTGAAAGCTATAAGTACGTCTTGATGCTCCTGTTAAGGTTAAATTTTTTACTTGTGCCATTTTTAATGGACCCCATAATTTTAGATAGAGGTAGCCCGGATCTACAACATGAAGTACACTTAATTTGCTAATAAAGCGTCTTTAATTGGGTCCAGGTACTGCCTATCCGGTTAAAGTTGTTAATGCCCGCGTCCAACCGCGGGCATTTTCGTTTGTGAATAGAGAGAAAATACCAGATCACCTGAGAAGCATACTCCACTCAGAATATCTGTCAACAATACATCAATTAAATATCGTAAGTATGGTAATACTCCCTTATATTTCAGTAAGCGTTAAAGATTACATCACTATGTTCCAGCAAAACTACTCATAAGCAATTACTTATCATAAGCAGAAGAAACTTTGAATTAACTTATAGAAAAGACTCTGTATAATGCTCGGACGTTTTACGGCAATGAGCTGAATCCGCCGCAATAAATTAAGATTGCCACAAGTATAGGAAAGCACCATGAGCGATATAGATATCGAACAATATAAGATTACTGAAGAACCTTATTACGAACCAATGGGTGATGAAGTTGCATTATACGAAGCAGCTTATTCAGCACGCATGCCTGTGATGGTTAAAGGCCCAACCGGTTGTGGTAAATCCCGTTTTATTGAGCATATGGCGCATAAATTAGGTAAGCCATTAATCACGGTTGCATGTAATGAAGATATGACGGCTTCTGATTTAGTGGGTCGTTACTTGCTTGATGCAAATGGTACTCGTTGGTTAGATGGCCCGTTAACAACAGCAGCACGTATTGGTGCAATTTGTTATTTAGATGAAATCGTTGAAGCACGTCAGGATACAACAGTTGTTATTCATCCTCTTACTGATCATCGTCGTACTTTACCGCTTGATAAAAAAGGTGAGCTGATTGAAGCCCACCCTGATTTCCAACTGGTTATATCTTATAACCCCGGTTATCAAAGTATGATGAAAGACCTTAAGCAATCAACGAAACAACGTTTTACTGGTTTAGATTTTGATTACCCGGATTCAAAAGTAGAAACAGCCATTGTTGTTAAAGAAGCCGGCATTGATGAAGGCGTTGCAGCTAAGCTGGTTAAAATTGCACACACTGCGCGTAACTTAAAAGGCCACGGTCTTGATGAAGGTATCTCAACACGCTTACTTGTTTATGCTGCAACCTTAATGAACAACGGTATTGAAGCAAAGTCTGCTTGCCAGATGGCTCTCGTCACACCAATCACTGATGACAAAGATATTCGTGATACGTTAATTCATTCAATTGATAGTATTTTTGCTTAATATAAAAGTATTAACAATACTGTCATTACGCGCCCTGAATATTGTTGAAAACAATATGAGGAAGTACTCTTGGGGTAAAGAAACAAAGTGACTGTCGTAATCTCAAATAAAATGCACAACTGCATGAGATTGCCACGTCAATACTGAATATTATTTTCAGTATTTCCTCAATACCAGAACGTGTAGAACACGTTAAGGTAATACTGACGAAACGCGTAGCGGTTCATTAAGTGCAATGACATGCTCTAAATAAGCAATGATCTTTCGTGGTTAAAAATATGACAACAGAAGTTAAAACAGAATACCCGCATCATCGTAAGCAATTAAAATGTAGCTTCGAGCAAATTGAAGATTGCTTTGACGACTACATGAAAGACGCATTACGTAACCTGAGTAATGAAGGTGTTGAACAATACCTCTCAGGTGCTTCGCTTGTTTGCATGATTGGTCGTGGCTGGGAACCAGTATCGATATATCTGGAAGAAATGCCACAAATGGCACAGCGTGTAGGTGAACCGATTTTAGAAATTGTTTCCAAACATGTTTGGGATATGTCACGTTCTCCAAACGGCAAAGCGATTCCACCGTTTATGCAGTGTTTGCCTGAGGCTTCTCGTCGCCTCGGTACGCTTGAACAGATGAATAATTTTTTCGATATTCTGTTTGCGATGCTGGACACAACAACTACTTCGGTTCATGGTCATCATAAAACACATTCCAGCCAGGGCTTTCTTGTACTGCTAAATCAAATTCCTTTTTTATTAAGTCAGCTCTCACTTGAAGGTTTAAAAAACTGGATCGACTATGGTGTGCGCAACTACGGCAACCATCCAGAACGACAAAAAGATTATTTCAGTTTACAGTCTGCTGATAGTAAAGCGATGTTACAACGTGAACGTCATGGCACGTTATACATGGACTCTGAACGCCAGCTGGATATGTATATGCGCAGCATGTGGCATAAAGAAGAATACTTTGTGCCTTACTCATTAGGTTTTGATGAACTACGTAAACCACAACCATATTATGATGAACTGGGTATGCGTATTCCTGATGTTTATGATGATATCAATGATGTTAGCGGTATTAACCGTTACCGTATTACGCTTGCACACATGGCTGCACATAAGCGTTGGACTGAACGCCAGGTTGCCGACAACCTATCCCCATTTCAACGTATTGCAGTAGAAGCTTTTGAAGACTCACGTGTTGAACAATTAATCTTACGTGAATATCCAGGACTTAGAAAATATTTTTGTGCCTTACACCCTGTGCCGATTGAAGGTACATGCGATAACGAAAAAGAATCCTGTGTTCGTCATCGACTCGCAATGGTTTCTCGCGCAATTCTTGATGAGAATCACGGCTATCAAAATCCGGATATTCTGGAGTTTGTAGGAAAATTTCGCGATGCACTAAAAGACAGTGAATCAAGTACAAAAGAAATGCTTGATATCGCCATTTCTTTTACTGCAAGAACACGTCGTCAAACTGACCTCGCACCTAAAGTACGCTTTGAAAATACGGAAATTGATTACCGTGATGATAACCGTCATATGTGGGTCTTCATTGAAGAAAGTGATGAACCCGAAGATGATACTAGCGAACCACAAAGTAAAGAAACCATTGAGCCTGATGGTTTACCACCTCGTCATTATCATGAGTGGGATTATCATACCAGCACGTTTAAACCTGATTGGGTAACCTTGTATGAATCTTTATATGCACCGGGTAATGCTTCTGATATCGATAATATTTTAGAAAAACATTCTGCCCTGGCAAATTATTTAAAACGACTTTTAGATTTATTAAAACCACAACAATATGTTCGCATTCGTTACCAGGAAGAAGGCAGCGAATTGGATCTCGATGTTGCGATTCGTTCAATCATCGACTTTAAAAGTGGTGCCCAACCTGATCCACGCATTAACATGAGCCATAAACATGATGGCCGTGATATTGCTGTTTTATTATTAATGGATTTATCTGCATCACTTGATGAAGTGCCTGAAGGTTGCACACAAAGTATTTTAGAACTTAGTCGTGAGGCCGTTACCTTGTTAGGTTGGTCTATTGAACAACTTGGTGACAAATTTGCGATTGCCGGATTCCATTCAGATACTCGACATAACGTGCGTTACCATCATATTAAAGGTTTCACTGAAAGCTGGGATGATGGTGTTAAGGCACGTTTAGCGAACATTGAAGCTGGCTTCTCAACACGTATGGGTGCAGCGGTGCGTCATGCCAGTCATTACCTGGAAGGTCAAAAAGCAGATAAGAAATTACTGCTTATCTTAACTGATGGTGAACCATCTGATATTGATGTAACTGATGACAGGTTACTGATTGAAGACACACACAAAGCCGTTGAAGAATTATCAAGCAAAGGCATTTACACTCACTGCATTAGCCTTGATAAAAAAGCAGATGAGTATATTGCTGATATCTTTAGTCCAACAGGCTATACCGTCATTGATAATGTTGATAAGTTACCTGAAAAATTGCCTAAACTATTTATGTCGTTAACAGCTTAAGTTCTAATGAAAAATACCCTTACTGCTACAATTCATTTTTCTTTCAAAGGTGTAAACCATTCACCTTCAACTTCGATCGAATTAGATCGCTACCTTGAAACGACCGGCACATTGCCTGATCTATATCAGTTAATAGCCAGAGAAAATGATTTTGATTTATATTCATATGAATATGAAATAATGCAGGCGCAGGATATTAGCTTTAGTAATTCTCAGGGTTTAGTGTCTGAGTTTATTAAAGATGGCGCATTGGATTTCACAGAATTCAAATCTGTTTTTGAGAAAGTGAAAGTGCTTAATCAATTACAAGACCTTGCGAACGAACACATGCAGATTGAAGACCTGGCACAACAACCAGACTTAAAAGAAGCCTTATTACAAGCTTATGCTCTGGGAAAAAACACACGGAATCAAAAATAAACATGCTTGAGAAATTATTAAAAGGTAATGAACGTTTTCGTAACGGTTATTTTCAACGCAACCGTGAACAACTGGAAAAACTGGCTCAACAACAAGCTCCTGATGTGGCCATGGTTTCCTGTTGTGATTCACGTGTTGATACCGGCATTTTATTTGATGCTGAACCCGGTGAAATTTTTGTTATTCGTAATGTTGCTAATCTTATTCCTCCCTATGAACTAAAGGGTGACTATCATGGTACCAGTGCCGCATTAGAGTTTGCCGTTACCTGTCTTAAGGTAAAAGAAATTATGGTACTCGGTCATGCCAACTGCGGTGGAATTCGTGCCTTAATGGAAAATGATGGCAACATTAAGGAAGATGGGTTTATTGATCGTTGGATGCAAATCGCGGCACCGGCAAAAAAAGAAGTGCTTACCCGAAATGACCTTAACACTTTTGATGAAAAGCTCGATGCCTGTGAAAAAACGGCGATCAGCTATTCACTTCGTAATTTATTAACTCACCCCTGGGTACGTCAGCGAGTTGAGAAGGGAGAGTTACAACTAGTCGGGTATTATTACGAATTGCACAATGGTCAGCTGATAAAAATTGATGAAATAAATGCTGACATATTAAAGGCTGAAGAAAAATAACCCCCTCTCCCGGCAACGTCGCCACTTAACTCTCTATTGCACCAACTTGGTGATTAAACCTATTGATTAAAACCAGATTAGTGCATAACAACCCAATGCTTCTCTTCTCTTTACCCGTCTAATACCCGACTAAAATACTAATTAACATAAAAATCAAACGGTTATATTGTATTAACACTGTTGGTATGTTTCTTGCTCTAAGCCAATGATATATAACAAAAATCTATCAGGGATTGGAAATGTTAAACAAACACCATACGGGTAACTTCAGTGTTGCCATCGTTTTATTCGTTCTGCTATTTGGCTTTCACGCAAATGCCAACTCAGCGTCTAGCAACAAAAAAGCTGCGCCAACAAAAATATTAAAAGGCTTTCAGGATTTGAGTAAAGAAAGTGCTGAGTGTGTATCCTGTCACCGCGAAAAATCACCGGGCATTTATCAAATGTGGGGGGAATCCAACCACTATCGCGCAAACGTAGGCTGTTATGAGTGCCATAAAGCCAAGCCAATCGATAAAGATGCGATTAAACATAAAGGTTTCACCATTTCGGTCATTGTCTCACCAAAAGATTGCGGTACTTGCCACAAAAAAGAGACCGAAGAATTTGATAAGAGTCACCATGCCACCGCCGGTAATATTCTAGGTTCACTGGATAATGTTCTGGCCGAGGTTGTAGAAGGCGCTCCTACATTACATGGCACTTCACCAGTGGTAACTTCTGGTTGTGCGGGTTGTCATGGTTCAATTGTACGTGTTAACTCTGATGGTTCATTAAATTCTGCGACCTGGCCTAACTCAGGCATGGGTCGTATTAATCCTGATGGTTCAAAAGGTGCTTGCTCTGCTTGTCACTTACGTCATAGTTTTTCAGCAGCACAAGCCCGTCATCCGGACAATTGTGGTCGTTGTCATTTAGGTCCGGATCATCCGCAAAAAGAAATTTATGAAGAGTCTGTTCACGGTATTGCGTTCCGCGCCAATATTAAAAAAATGAATATGGATTCCAAAAAATGGATTCCCGGTGAGGATTACCATGCCGCTCCAACTTGCGCGACGTGTCACATGTCAGCTACTAAAGACTTACCGGTAAATCATGATATTGGAAGCCGTATTTCCTGGAACTTACGCGCACCTGTTTCATTTAAGATTGATGCCAAAGCGATTAAAGCAGGTAAAAAAGTGAAGCCCTGGTTACATCGTCGTAAAGACATGAAGAACGTTTGTGTTGCTTGTCATGGAAGTAATATAGTCGATAACTTCTATGAGCAATTAGATGCTTTTGTTAATTTGTTTAATGACAAGTTTGCGATTCCAGCTAAACAATTATTAACGGTTCTAAAAACTGAAAAGTTGATTGATCCTGTTAAGTTTAATGACAAAATTGAATGGACCTACTTCTATCTCTGGCATCATGAAGGCCGTCGTGCACGACATGGCGCTGCAATGTTGGCACCCGATTATGTGCATTGGGAAGGTATGTTTGAAATTGCTCATCGTTTCTACATGGAACTGGTTCCTGAAGTAAAAGATTTAATTCATAAAGCTAAAAACAATGGCAATAAAAAAGGTGCCAAAGTTGTTCAGGCAAAACTGGATAAAATTCTTAATTCAGAAATGCACCGTTGGTTCCTGGGTAAGAAGCCACCTAAAGCCTGGTCACCTAAAGACAGTAAAAATCACGGTTTTACCCCTAAAAAGTAAAACTGATAAAAACGCCTTAAATATTTAAGGCGTTTTTTTACTTTCCCTATTCAGATTCCAAAATAATAATTATGAAACGTACTCTTTTAACACTGTTATTGGTTCTTTCTTCTTCAGTATTTTTTTCGTCCATACTGGTAGCGAAGGATTTTGATGATAAAGAATGTCTGGATTGCCATGGCGTAAAAGGTTATGCCGTGCCAACAGGCAAAACGGGATCGAGCGCTAAACGCTCACTGGATCTTAATTACACTGCCATGCAGGACAGTGTACACGGCAAAGTACAATGTACCGATTGTCATACCGATATTGAGAAGGTTCCGCATAAAAGAGAAGAACTGGCTAAAGTAGATTGCATAAGCTGCCATGAAGAACTTGAATCAAAACGTGCAGCCAATGAAGCAGAACGGTTAGCTAAACGCATCGGACGCAAACGAAATGTCGCTAAACAAATTGATGCGGTTGTTGAAGCGGTAAAATATAAAAAATCAATCCACGCAAATACTAAAAAAGAAGGCAATGCAACTTGTTATAGTTGTCATACTTCACACTATGTCTATCCTTCATCTGATCCTCGTGCATTAAATTATCGCGAAAACTCACCAGATATGTGCGGTGAATGCCATGAAAAAGAATTAAAGGAATACAATCAATCCGTTCATGTTGTGGGTATTAAACGTCCCTGGTTAGCAGATAGTGCGACCTGTACTGATTGTCATACCGCTCATGAAATTATTGGCTCGAAAGCACTTGAAGCTCACCGCATGGTGACTAAAAACTGCGGTAACTGCCACGAAAAAGAAGTAAGCAGTTATATGTCAACTACCCACGGTCAGCTGGCATGGTTAGGCAAAGATAAATTAGCACGTTGTGTTAGTTGTCATACTGGACATAAGATCCATAAAAAAGATAATCCTGCTTCAATGGTGAGTGATGAAAATCGACTTGCAACTTGTCAGGAGTGTCATAAAGATGCTGATGAAAAAATCTTAAAATACCGTCCACATGGCAACACAACTGAGTTTGATAAATATCCGTTTATGTATATCACGGGTAAATTAATGATCACTATTGTCATCATTACTCTTCTTTTCTTCTATAGTCACTCGATGTTGTGGTTCTACCGTGAATACAAATCACGTGTTGTTGAATGGCATACTGTTAGATCAAGATCAATTCCTCATCGAATTAAGCCTGAGAAAAAACACAGCAACAAACACTTCGAGCGTTTTAAATGGTACTGGCGCCTTAATCACTGGATATTAGTGCTATCCGTAATGGTCTTAACTTTGACCGGTATGTCTGTCCTTTATGCTGGCTCTGAATGGGCGATGAATGTTACTAATGCATTTGGTGGTCCAGCTACATTTGGCATTGTGCATCGCCTGTTTGGCATGCTTTTCCTTATTTCTATATTTGGCCATGGCATGGTGATATTAGACAAGCTACTGGAGAAGAAAAAATTATTTGACTGGTTTGGGCCAGATTCTCTCTTACCAAGATGGAAAGACTGGCATGATATGAAAGCCCAATTCGCATGGTTCTTTGGTAAAGGTGAACAACCTAAGTTTGATCGCTGGACCTACTGGGAAAAATTTGATTACTGGGCAGTCTACTGGGGTGCGGTAATCATTGGTATTTCCGGAATTATACTCTGGGCTTCACCAAGCTTAATTAAATATTTACCGGGCTGGGCATTTAATGTTGCCGCTCTGGCGCATGGCGTCGAAGCCTTCCTTGCGGTTACTACATTGTTTGTTGTGCATTTCTTTAACAACCATTTCCGCCCTGCCAAGTTCCCATTGGATACTGTGATGTTCAGCGGCAGCTGGGATCTGGAAGAATTTAAGGAAGAAAGACCTCTGGAATATGAGCGTCTGCTGAAAAGTGGTGAACTGGAAAAACGCCTGGTAGAGCCACCAAGTAAAAAAGCCAATGTTCTTTACCATGTGCTTGGTTTCACATTGCTAACCATGGGTATATTGCTATTAATATTGGTATTGATTGGTTTCAGTGGACACGGCCTGGGTTAAAGAAATCTGTAATTGATACACTGCCTGCATTCCCGCAGGCAGTTCTATTTCAACTCATTATCCTGCTACTCCCTTCGTCTCTTTCCCGGCACTGCAATATAAAAATTAAGTAAACTAAGTGTGAATCCAGTCAAATAAACTGGTAAAATTACCGATTCCCCTTCTTGCGACGAAAAGTCTCAAAACGGTGAAACACCCTATTTGTCAAAACAGGATTTAGTAAACAATGAAAAAACCAATCGTCGGCGTAGTGATGGGTAGTAACAGTGACTGGAAAGTCATGAGCCAGGCCTGTGAGATGCTCAAGGATTTTGGTATTCCTTTCGAATCCAGGGTCGTTTCTGCTCACCGTACCCCCGATTTATTGTTCGAATATGCTGAAACGGCCGCTGAACGCGGCATTCAGGTGATTATCGCCGGTGCCGGGGGGGCAGCGCATTTACCCGGTATGCTGGCCTCTAAAACGATTGTTCCAATATTGGGTGTTCCAGTGACGTCTCGCGCCTTAAAAGGGCTGGATTCACTGCTTTCTATCGCCCAAATGCCCAAAGGTATTCCGGTAGCGACTTTCGCGATTGGTGAGCCTGGTGCGGCAAATGCGGGTCTGTTTGCGGTCTCTATGCTGGCCAATAATGACGAAAAATATGCTAAAAAACTCAATACTTTCCGTAAAAAACTACGTACTAAAGTCCGCGCCATGAAACTGCCAAAAGTATGAAAATTCCCTCTGATAAAATACTTCCGGGAAGCACGCTTGGTATGCTCGGTGGTGGCCAACTAGGACGCATGTTCACTATTGCCGCGCGTACTATGGGGTATGAAGTCGTGGTGCTGGACCCCGATAAAGAAAGCCCAGCGGGTAAGCTAGCGACCACTCACATTTGTGCGGATTATTCTAATCAAACCGCACTCGACCAAATAGCTAATAGCTGTGATGCGGTCACCACTGAATTTGAAAATGTCCCTTCTTCAACTTTAGAAGCCCTGGCAAAAACGGGGCCTGTTCGACCCGGTGCGAAAGCGGTCACCATTGCACAAGATCGTATTCATGAAAAAAATTTTTTAAAAGATAACGGATTTCCAACCGCCCCTTTTGCCGATATTCATTCACTTGAAGAATTAAAAGCAGGCATTAAAAAAATTGGTACACCTGCAATCTTAAAAGTGTCACGTTTTGGTTATGACGGCAAAGGCCAGTTCAGCATTAATACTGAATCTGATGCTGAGAAAGCGTGGCAAACACTTCAAGGTGAAGACTGTGTACTCGAACAACGTATGCCATTAGATATTGAAGTTTCTGTTGTCTTAGCGCGAGGCATTGAAGGTGAAGTTGTAACCTATCCTGTTTCTGAAAACATCCATGAAAGCGGTATTCTTGATGTCACCGTTGTACCTGCACGCATCGACAACGAATTAGAAAGCAAAGTTCTCGCTATGGCAAAAGATATTGCTACCGCCCTGGATTATGTTGGCATTATGGCGGTTGAATTTTTTATTTCCAATGGCAAGCTTCTGGTTAATGAAATTGCACCACGTCCACATAACAGTGGTCACTATACTTTAGATGCCTGTGTTACCGATCAGTTCGAACAACAAGTTCGCGCTGTATGTGGTTTACCTTTAGGTGATACCACTCTTTTATCACCTGTTGTAATGATTAATATGCTCGGTGATATCTGGCATGATGGAAAAGCGCCAAAATGGCAAAAGCTACTTGATCATCCTAATGTAAAACTTCATTTGTACGGTAAACGCGAAGCACGCCCTGGACGTAAGATGGGACACTTTAATGTGCTATCTGCAAATATCGATGATGCGTTAACTTTGGCTGACGATCTTAAACAGCAATTGAGCCAGGCAGACTAGTTGTCATTGCGCGCCCTGAGTATTGTTAAAAACAATACGAGGAAGTACTCCTGGGGTGAGCACAGCGCGGCAATCTCATGACAAAGATGTATAAACTTTGAGATTGCCGCGTTCATTTTGTTCACTCGCAATGACGGATTCTAAATACGTATGCAAACCAAGGAAACAATCATCGATCTAATCCGCCATGGTGAACCCGAAGGCGGACGCGCTTTTCGTGGCCATAGTATTGATGACCCTTTAAGTGAAAAAGGTTGGCAACAAATGTGGGATGCTGTAGGTGATGATGCTCCATGGCAGCAAATTATTACTTCACCATTAGAGCGTTGTCAGGCATTTGCTGAAGCATTAATGGATATTTACAAGATCCCTTGTTCGACTGAAGAGAATTTTAAAGAAGTAGGTTTTGGAAGCTGGGAAGGACGCACACCTGATGAAATTAAAGAACACAATCTAAAAGAGTATCAGGATTTTTATCTTGATCCTGTAAAATGCAGACCAAAAGGTGCTGAGTCACTAAGCAATTTTATTAATCGCGTTACTAATGCTTACAACCAGGCTATTGAAAAATACAAAGACCAACATATATTAATCGTGGCACATGCTGGCGTTAACCGAGCTATTATTGCAAATGCCTTACATGCAGCACCAATTGGTCTTTACAGAATTAAAGTTAATAATGCAGGAATTTCCAGGCTTAAACACGATCATTCGGGTAATCACCTGCTTTACCATAATGTTCAACTAGCAGATATGACTTAACTTAATATACAAACAACTGAATAGATAACACCACGATGCTTACAGATAAAGAAGTTAAAAAATTACGTGAAGACATTGTTTTTAGTGAAACACTAAAAGATATTCCCTTCGTTTTTCATACTACATGGGGGATTTTTTCCCCTCGTAGTATCGATGAAGGTACTTTATTATTATTAAAGTATCTGGAAATTAATGAAGAGGATGATTGTCTGGATTTAGGCTGTGGCTATGGCCCTATTGGTTTGACCATGGCAAAACTCGCGCCAAAGGGTTCAACTACACTAGTTGATAAAGATTTTAAAGCAGTAGAATTCAGCAACATTAATGCTGAACTTAACCAAATCAAAAATGCTGAAGCTTTATTAAGTAACGGCTTTGATCAAATCAGTAAACGTAAGTTTAATGTTGTGGTTTCAAATATCCCGGCAAAAGTCGGTAATGAAATGCTAAGCCTGTTTTTATATGATGCTTACAAACAAATGAAAACCGGTGGAAAAATATATGTCGTTACTATCACAGGCTTACGCAAATACATAAAACGCAATTTTATTGAAGTTTTTGGAAATTATAAAAAACTCAAGCAAGGACCGAACTATACCGTTGCTATGGCAACAAAAGAATAATTTTATTAAACAAAACAAACTTAATACATATTTTCGAGGTTAATGTGAATACTGCAAATATCAACACACGAACGACTGCCCTAAATATAATGGCTCAATTAATTTTCTGGAGCCGTTGGTTACAAGCACCACTTTATCTTGGTTTGATTGTTGCTCAGGGTGTGTATGTTTATCACTTTATGGTGGAGCTGATTCATCTTGTTTCCATTGCCAGTAAAATTACTGAATCTGAGATCATGCTAATTGTATTAGGACTAATTGATGTTGTGATGATTGCCAACTTATTGATTATGGTTATCATCGGTGGTTACGAAACATTTGTTTCTCGATTAAACCTGAAAGAACATCACGATCAACCAGAATGGTTGTCACACGTTAATGCAGCGACCATGAAAATAAAACTTTCTATGGCATTAATTGGTATCTCATCAATTCATTTATTAAAAACATTTATTAACGCAGATCAAATGTCTGAAGCAACAATAAAATGGCAGGTCATTATTCATATTACTTTTATTATTTCTGCTGTTGCCATGGCTTACACTGACCGCATTATGACCAAGACATTACTGGATGCACATGGGAAGTCTGAAGACTAAAATCTTTAGTTAAGTATTAACAATGACAAACGCGGTAATCTATAAGAGATTGCCGCGGCCACTGCATTCCCTCGCAATGACCAGAGGTTTATTTTTCAAACTCTGCATTCTTTATCTTGAGATCATTTACTTTTAAATTACCGACAAACGTCATAATCATGTTTGTTTTCTAACACTACTAACGCCATTTCTGCCTGAACAAAACCGTTTGCAGCTGATTTTTTCCACCAGCGTGATGCTTCACAAGTACGGCTGGACATACCAATTCCATTTGCATATAACGCACCTAAATTAAACTGTGCAACCGCATCACCATTCATTGCTGCCATACGCCACCATTTCAAAGCCTTTCCCAGGTTTGGCTTAATCGAATCTCGTCCTGCGGCATAGATAATACCCAGGTTATACTGAGAATCAATATTTCCCGCATTTGCAGCACGTTTCCACCATGTAATCGCCTTGGATATATCTTGTGCTATACCGTTACCCTGAGCATAAGCAACAGCTAAATTGTGCTGAGCAATACCAACTCCGGCTTTTGCCGCCTTTTTATACCAGTAAAATGAGGAATATTCATTTTTCTTCACCCCAAGTCCGGTATCATATTGTGTGGCTAATAAATATTGCGCCTGTACATGACCATTTTCAGCTAAAGCAGTCAATAAACGTGCTGAATAGGCATAATCCTGATTATCGAAGGCAATTTGGGCTTGAGAGAAATTAGAACGCTGTTGTTGATACTCATGACCAACTTCCTGAGTAAATGATACTTTAAAGCCTAAACTGGTCGCGAAAACACTTTGAGTGGCTAATAAACCACATAAAAATAACAAAACCAGAAATGTGAATAAATGGTCACGATATAAATTTGATATTTTTAAAGCTTTTACTTTAGTAGCTGTTTTTGGCAACGACATAAAGATTTCCTCCACGGTGGAAGAATTCCATTTCCTGTATTCCTGATAAGGCGCCTTTAATTCAAGCGCCTTATAAAAATTATCGACCCATTTGTCATAGTCTTTAAAGAAATTATTTGCCTTTTAAAATCATAGAGTTAAAATGAATTATTAACTCTGAAAATAACAAAAAATATGACTCAATCTGATTCCGAAACACTTGGTAACACTTCACTGCCACTTTGCGTTGATCTGGACGGCACTTTAATCCACACCGACTCATTATGGGAATCTTGTCTTCGATTAATCAGCCAAAAACCACTTATGCTTGTTTTATTACCTTTGTGGCTATTACTTGGTAAAGCCGGCTTCAAACAAAAGATTAGCCAGCATGTTGAACTGAATCCAGCATCATTGCCCTTTAATACATCTTTATTAAAATACCTGACTCAACAACGTTTACATAACCGTCACCTCGTTTTAGTCACGGCTGCCAATAAAAAGATTGCTGAAGCGATTGCTGCACATTTAAATATATTTGATGAAATTTTTGCCAGCGATGAGACAGACAATTTATCGGGGAAAAACAAGGCCAAAGTATTAGTTGATAAATTTGGTGAAAAGGGATTTGTCTATGCAGGTAATGCCAAGGTTGACTTAAATGTCTGGCAATATGCCGCTGCTGCAGTTGTTGTTAATGCTTCAAAAGTTCTGGCAAAGAAAGCAAAACAATTAACGGCTATTGAAGAAATATTTCCAGCTAAACAAAAGCCTTCAATAAAAATTATATTAAAAGCCATGCGAGTTCACCAGTGGGTTAAAAATTTACTTATTTTCACTGCGCTGGTTCTTTCACATAGCTGGTTTAATGTCGAATCTCTTCATTCGATTCTGTATGCCTTCTTCTCATTTAGTTTTGCTGCTTCATCTATTTACCTGATTAATGATCTCATTGATCTCGAGGCTGATAGAAAACATCGAAGTAAAAGAAATCGTCCCCTGGCCGCCGGCACCTTACCTATACAATGGGCGGTTATGATTCTGCCAGTTTTACTGGTTTTGTCATTTTTGTTCGCTATACAAATTAATGCAGATTTTATATCTATACTTGTTGTTTATCTTATCCTAACTACGGCATATTCATTATTTCTAAAACCAATTGCTTTACTGGATGTTATTACCTTAACCAGCTTGTACACCATTCGTATCGTTGCAGGTGCAGTCGCAATTAATGTACCCCTGTCTCATTGGCTACTTGCATTCTCAATGTTTATTTTTCTTTCTCTTGCTTTAGTTAAACGCTTTTCTGAATTAAAAAATCTTGTACATAATGGTGAAACAAGCTCTGCATCTCGCGGTTACCACGTTAATGATTTACCTGCGGTGAGTTTATTTGGAATAAGTAGCGGTTATATTTCAGTATTAGTTCTTGTTTTATATACTCATGATCTACAGGCAGATACTTTATACGCGCAACCAGACTGGTTATGGTTTGTAGCCGTGGCGGTCTTATACTGGATCAGTCATATGTGGCTGTTGGCTTTTCGAGGTCAAATGAATGAAGATCCTGTTCTTTTTGCAATACATGATCGCAGTAGTTACTTCGTTGCTCTTTTTATAACTATCAGTTTATATTTAGCGTTGTAATTAAAAATGAAAATCTATCAATCATGGGGACGTTACCCAAAAATCGATAAAGATAAACAAGATATATATCATGTTTATTCTGATTCATTTTCATTCCCTGAAATGGAATCGAGTGATGCTCCATTATTTCTTGCTTATGCACAAGGTCGAAGTTACGGTGATGTCTGTCTGAATGAAGATGGTATTTTACTAGATACACAACACCTTGATCACTTTATACAATATGATAAAGAAAATGGCATCTTACGCTGTGAGGCAGGTGTTACCTTTGAAAATATCCTGCAACTTATTGTTCCTCACAACTGGTTTTTGCCTGTTACACCCGGAACAAAATACATTAGTGTAGGCGGTGCAATTGCAAATGATGTTCACGGTAAAAACCATCATAAAGCAGGTACTTTTGGACGCTACATTATAAAATTTGAACTACTACGTTCTAATGGCGAACGATTAATTTGTAGCCCTTCTGAAAATACAGAATTATTTAACGCCACTATTGGTGGATTGGGATTAACCGGTTTAATTAACTGGGTTGAGTTTTCACTAAAAAAAATACCCGGTAGTAAAATTGAACAGGAAACACTGCGCTTTAATAATTTAAAAGAATTTTATCAGTTATCTGATGAATCTGATAAAGACTGGGAATATACCGTAGCCTGGATAGATTGCCTCGCTACTGGTGACGAATTAGGCCGTGGTTTGTTTATGCGAGGCAACCATTGCGAATCAAAGAAAAAACATAAATTTAAAAAATCAAAACTTTCTGTTCCCTTTGATGCTCCGGGCTTTCTTTTAAATAAATATACAGTAAATGCTTTTAACCAGCTCTATTTCAAACGCCCTATCAGGCAGTTTTCAAAAGTGGATTATGATCCTTTTTTCTATCCCCTGGATGCGATCGCCAACTGGAACAGGCTCTATGGTAAAAAGGGTTTTATGCAATACCAGTGCCTTATACCAACAGAACACAGGGAAACAGCCATGCATGAAATATTATCCCTTATTGCTGAAAGTGGTCAGGCTTCATTTCTCAGTGTATTAAAAGAATTTGGTAATATCCAATCACCTGGTTTACTTTCATTTCCACGTCAAGGCACAACACTGGCACTGGATTTTCCAAACCGTGGACAAAAGACATTAGATTTATTAAATAAACTCGATACTATCACGTTAAAATATAGTGGCTCTGTTTACCCGGCAAAAGATGCTCGCATGAGCGCCAGTTCATTTGCACAATATTACCCACGCTGGAAAGAATTTGAAAAATATATTGATCCCCATTTTTCATCTGGATTCATGCGTAGAGTTATCCAAAACTAAATTACTGTTAAGTTCAAACAAGAAAACAGGTTATATACATGTCAAATATACTAATTTTAGGTGCAACTTCAGCTATCGCAAAACATACAACACGTTTATTTGCAGCTGATGAACATTCATTATATTTAGTTGCTCGCAATGAAGACAAACTTTCCAGCATGAAACAGGATATGCTTGTTCGAGGTGCAACAACAGTTAGTTTCGAAACGCTTGACCTTTCTGATGATAAACTTCATGAAGATCTAATCCAGCGCGCAACAGATTCAATGGGCTCAATTGATATTGTACTTATTGCCTATGGAACATTAGGAATACAAAAAATATCTGAACAGAGTTATGAAAACACACTCAATGAATTACAAATAAACTGTTTAAGTGTTATATCACTGCTAACAATTTTGGCTAATCAATTTGAACAACAAAAATCCGGTAGTATTGCTGTTATAACATCCCCTTCTGGTGACCGTGGTCGACAAAGTAATTATATTTATGGCACTGCAAAAGGTGCTTTAAGTATCTTTTTGCAAGGTCTGCGCAACCGTTTATCTAAATCAAAAGTTCATGTATTAACCATAAAACCAGGGTTTGTTGATACTCCCATGACCAGTGAATTTAAAAAAGGATTTTTATGGGTAAATCCTGAAGTTATTAGTGTTGGTATCTACAAAGCAATTAAGAAGAATAAAGACATTATCTATCTGCCCTTCTTCTGGCGTTATATAATGATCATTATAAAATCTATTCCAGAGAAAATATTCAAGTATTTATCATTATGAATTCATTTGTTGAAATATCAAAAGACAGTAAAATAATTATTCCCGGTGCAGCTGGTCTGGTTGGTCAAAACCTCATTGTCTTCCTGAAAAAAGCGGGCTATAAAAATCTGGTAGCCATTGATAAACATAAACATAATACAAAAATGCTGGCTGAGCTTCACCCGGATATCATTGTGATTGAAGCTGATCTGGCTGAAGATGGTGAATGGCAAACAAGTCTGAAAGATTCTGACATGATTATCATGTTACAGGCACAAATTGGTGGTTTAACTATCGAGCCCTTTATACGCAACAATATTACTTCAACTGAAAAGGTTATTTTTTCTGCTAAAAAATACAACGTCCCATATATTGTTCATATCAGTTCTTCTGTTTTGGAATCTGAAGCAGATGATTTTTATACCCAAACAAAAGAAGATCAGGAAAATCTGATCATTAACTGTGGTATTGCACATTGTATTTTACGTCCTACACTGATGTTTGGCTGGTTTGATCGTAAACACCTGGGCTGGTTATCGCGTTTTATGGCAAAGATACCGGTTTTTCCAATACCATCACACGGTCGTTTTATGCGCCAACCTCTTTACGTTGGTGACTTCTGTAATATCATTATCAGTGCCATGCATAAACAACCAAAAAATGAAATATTTAATATTACTGGCCGTGAAAAAATTGATTATGTTGATATCATCAAAGCCATTAAAAAGACATTAGAACTTCGTACCTGGATCGTGCACATACCGTACTGGTTCTTTTGGACTTTATTAAAAATTTACGCCATTGTTGATCGTGATCCACCTTTTACAACTTCACAACTTAAAGCGCTGATTATTCATGAAGAATTTGAACTTATACCCTGGTGGGAAATATTCGAGATTGAATCTACTCCCCTGGATCTTGCTTTAAAAGAAACATACCTTGATAAAACATATAGTAAGTATGTTTTACATTTTTAGGATTAGTAAATGAATAAAGTCGCTATTATTGGTGCGGGCCCTATGGGACTTGCTGCTGCATATCAACTTTCTAAGCAAGGTAATCAAGTTGATGTCTATGAATTTGATGATCGTATTGGTGGTATGTCTGCTCACTTTAATTTTAATGGGATGAACATTGAACGTTATTACCATTTTGTCTGCGGTCAGGATCAACCTTTATTTGATTTAATGGATGAGCTCAATATGCGTGATAAGTTGCATTGGGTAGATACCAAAATGGGCTATTATTATAATGGCCAACTTCATAAATGGGGCGATCCTTTCTCGCTATTGACTTTCCCTCATCTCGATTTAATTTCAAAATTGCGTTATGGCGCACATATGTTTTTTTCATCTAAACGTAAAAAAGATCAATGGAAAGATCTTGATTCAATTGATGCAGTAAAATGGTTAAAAAAAGGCGGTGGCCAAAAATCTTATAAAGTTTTATGGGAACGTCTCTTTAAACTTAAATTCCACCATTATACTGATAACCTGTCAGCTGCCTGGATTTGGGCACGTATTCGACGTATGGGTCAATCACGTCGTAGTATTTTTCAGGAATCTTTAGGTTACATTGAAGATGGTTCTGAAACTTTACTTAACCGCTTGCAACAGGAAATTGAAAATAATGGTGGTCAAATTTTGCTTAATACGGCTGTAACTAAAATTATTAGTGATAATAATAAAGTAACAGGTATTAAAATTGCCGATGAGGAAATACATTACGATCAGGTTATTAGTACTATTCCTTTACAATACCTGCCAGAAATTATCCCTCAGCTACCGGATAAACATCTGGCTCAGTACAAACAAGTTCAAAACATCGGTGTTGTATGTTTACTCTTTAAACTAAAAAAAGCAGTAACACCTAATTTTTGGTTAAATATAAGTGATGACAAATTCGAAATACCTGGTGTTATCGAAATGAGTAATCTACGTCCTCTATCTGAACATACTGTATATGTTCCATATTACATGCCGCAATCTTTAGAAAAGTTTAAATGGTCTGATCAGCAATTTATTGATGAAGCCAAAACATATTTAAGCAAACTCAATCCTGAACTGATTGATTCCGATTTTATTGATATCAATGTAGCACGTTATGCGTTTGCACAACCAATTTGCCAACCAGATTTTGCGCATCACCTGCCACCGATGAGAACAGAAATAGAAGGTTTATTTATTGCTGATACTTCATACTATTATCCAGAAGATCGTTCTATTTCAGAAAGTATTCACCTAGGCAAGCAACTTGCAGAAATGTCTGGTCTGTGAGTAAAGCCAATTCCAGCGAATTTCTCCAGTTTTTAATCGTAGGTGGTTTTTCTGCCGGTATTAACTTTGTTAGTCGTATTGGTTTTAGTGAACTGGTTTCATATCGATATGCAATTATACTCGCATATCTTATTGGCATGATTACCGCTTTCTTGTTTTCTAAACATTATGTTTTTGAAAAAAGCGGCCGTCCATTTAAAGATGAACTTCGTGATTTTACCATTGTAAATATATTTGCAGTGATTCAAGTCTGGATAATTAGTGTTGGATTAGCTGAGTACCTCTTTCCTTATATCAATTTTAGTTTATATCCTGAAGAAGTCGCCCATCTAATAGGTCTGGGTATTCCGGTAGTTAGTAGCTACTACGGGCATAAATATTTCTCATTTAGAAAAATATAATAATAAACATATAAATTAGCCGGTAATATGGCTTATATGATATTGAAACCAGCAGAATCGCAGATTATAATTTCTACTTCAGTAGCACACATTGTCTACACAACAGGTATTGCATATGATGTCACTTACTAAAACTCAACATTCATTTAGATATTTAATATTTTTATTATTAGTATCAACTTTCATACCTGTGAATACTGCTACTGCTGATAACATCATCATGAATCCAGCATCTCTTCAGGTCAAAGATGAAGGCGGTTTTACAATGCATGGTAACTGGTGCGGACCAAATCATCCAAAAGATGTGAAAAATGCAGATGATCCGATCGATATATTAGACAAGCAATGTAAGACTCATGATTTATGTTATATTAAAAAAGGTCAATATGACTGTAGTTGTGATCGAGCAATGGTTCTGGATATAGATAAAACACAACATCGTGATGCTTATACTACACAACAATACCTGATTGCTCAGAATATAAAAATTCATTTTTCTTTATCCCCATGTAATGGAGACGTTGCGAACAACAAGATTCTTCCTACCCGTATATTGACAAATATTTATAATAAAACCAAAAATCGTGCGCTTGATATGTATGATCGCTTTAACAGGTAACAATATCAATTAATTTAAACGACTATTTAAATTCATACTTATTTTTAAATTCACATTGCCCTACAGGCAGCCAATCCGGTATTGCATAAAAATCACTATTTATTTCCTTTAATACTTCTTCACGATACAACTTATAATTAAACTTGTTTCCAATTAGCAACTCAAATGTTGCTTCTCTCACTTTAAAACTTTTACGTTTACTACTCGAAAAATATCTGCTTAATTTATCCAGATTCGATGTCGTACGTTTAAATATAAGAATATTCTTGCCATTCAATTCTTTATAATTTGTCAAGCGCTCGTCTTCTCGAGCATGAAATGACGCTTTATCAAATACTATGAAGTGTTTTCCTGAATAATATGATGCTACAGATGACATGCCGTAACTTATCGTCGCAAAGGTATAGTCTTTTTCGTAAGGCTTAAGTTTCGCTAAAACTTCTTCTGGATATTTACCAAAGATCAGATTTTCTACAGCTTCTTTTTTATTTGCAAATGTCTCAACCGGGAGGATCATAATACTGCTCAAGGCCAAAACATGAATCAAACTTAACAGCCACATGAAATGGAATGTCCAACGCCATTGTTTAATACTCAAGACACCGGCCAGAGCAATAAAGGCAAAAGGATAAAAACTAAAGACCCAGTGTAAACCCACTTCTTTACGGAAAAGTAAGAGTAAAAATAATACCAGGGGGAAAAAAGCTAACCATAAATAGAGACGATTAAAGTCCTCAGACCAAAGAAGTTTAATTTTTGATTTATTTCTGATAACAAAATAAATTAAAACAGGTGAGAATAAGTAAACCAGCATAGCCACATATTTCATTAAGCTCATGAATGAGTCATCTGCACCCGCTGTGCGATTAAAAAGGTTAAATAAAACGTTATTCCAGCAATGGTTGTAGTTCCATAATAAATTTACAGCAACAAAAGGAGCGACCATCAGAAGAACTAAACCTAGTCCGACTATATTCTTCTTATCTCGATGGAAAATAATGATATAAAAACCATATGAAAAACCAAGAAGTACAGCGAAATATTTAGAGAAAAAAGCTAAACCTAAAAATAA
>VAPK010071656.1_pt1 | contig 32805 bp, 38 predicted proteins | sample 3395031 | NCBI WGS metagenome assembly VAPK01 (sample SAMN08290443, study PRJNA428436) | hydrothermal vent metagenome | isolation source: Deep-sea hydrothermal vent chimney 1 | place: Pacific Ocean: Juan De Fuca Ridge
CAGGATTAGTTATTTGGTCACAGCCGATGCGATGGGGGGCTGGGCTTATCATTGCCATCTGCTTTATCACATGCTTGGTATGTTCAGAAAAGTTATCGTAACTTAAATTAAAGGAGACATATGAAAATGAAAAATCAAATAGCATTTGCCTTCTTAGGCTGTATTTTAGCGAGTTCTGTTGTTGCAGGTGGAATGGAAGATGATCCCATTGTCACCAAAGTCATGATTGATCAACTGGAAAAGCGTATTACTGATGGTGACGATCCTGTGGTGCTGGAAGGCACGCTATGGATTGGTAAAGATCTCAATAAGTTTGTTATTAAAGCAGATGTAGAACAAGTTAAAGGTGAAACAGAAGAACTTGAGTTACAGGCTTTATACAGTCGTGCAATCGCACCTTTTTGGGATTTTCAAATAGGTGTACGACAGGATCAAAAACCTAAACCGGATAGAGATTGGTTAGCGATTGGATTCCAGGGTTTAGCACCTTACTGGTATGAAATTGACACAGCATTGTTCATTGGTGAATCAGGTCAGGTTGGACTACGGTTTGTAGCTGAGTATGAATGGATGATTACACAACGTTTGGTGCTGTCACCTGAAGTAGAAATTAATCTTCATTCTAAAGATGATGAAATTGTTGGAACAGGTTCAGGTTTGTCTGATAGTCAAATAGGGTTACGACTACGCTATGAAATAAAACGTGAATTTGCACCTTACATCGGTATTAACTGGAATAAGAAATACGGTAACACCGCTACTTTTGCCAAAAATGATGGTGAAAAAGTTGATGATACTCAAATTGTTGTAGGCATCCGTGCCTGGTTCTAGCTAAATAAATCAAAGGATTTATTCCCTCCCCTTTAAGGGGAGGGCTAGGGTGGGGTGATTAAATATATCCCCTCCCCCTAGCCCCCTCCCTAAGAGAGGGGGAATAATTACCAGATTTTAACTAAATAATATTAGCAAAATAACACCACTATTATTATTTTAAAATTTAAAATAATTTAACAAGTTAATTTGATCAGGAATTTTATTATGAAGAATCAATTAAAAATAATTTCATCTGTTATTACAGTTTTTGCAATCAGTCTTTACTTTGGATTTAGTTTTGCTAACCAGGAAGTTCAGGCAGAAGAAATTATGGTTTACAAAAGCCCAACCTGTGGCTGCTGTAAAAAATGGGTTAAGCATTTAAGAAAAGAAGGTTTTAAGGTTAAAACCAAAGATTACCGTGATATGAAACCCATTAAAAAGAAATTTGGTGTTCAGCCTGAATTTCAGTCATGTCACACGGCTAAAGTCGGTAAGTATTTCATTGAAGGTCATGTATCTGCTTCTGATATTAAAAAATTACTAAAAGAAAAACCTGATATTAAAGGTTTAACTGCACCGGGAATGCCAATGGGTTCACCAGGTATGGAAGGACACCGGAAAGATAAATATAACGTACTTGCTATTGATAAAAATGACAATGCGACTGTTTATACAAGGTATTAGAAAAACATAAAAAGTAATGTTATTTATTTAAGGAGTAAAAAATGGCGACTGATCCTGTATGTGGTATGACCGTTGAACCTGAGAAGGCGGCTGCAAAACAAGAGTATGCAGAACAGACATGGTATTTTTGTTCTGCTCATTGTCATGAAAAATTTCAGGCTGCAGCGGAACAATATACAACCGAACAGAAAGAAAAAGATCCTGTTTGTGGTATGGAGGTTTCGCCTGATTCTGAACATCATCATGATTATGCCGGTAAAACGTATCATTTTTGTAGTGCTGGTTGCCAAAATAAATTTGCTGCTGATGCAGACGCTTATTTGAATAAAGATAATTCAATAGCCAAGTCTGTTGATGCTAATGCAACATACACTTGCCCCATGCATCCCGAGATAGAACAGCAAGGCCCCGGCTCTTGTCCTAAATGTGGCATGGCGTTGGAACTAAAAGGTATCCCGGTTGCGGCAATGAAAACAGAATATACCTGCCCCATGCATCCTGAAATTGTACAAGATGAACCGGGCAATTGTCCCAAGTGTGGTATGGCCCTTGAACCACGCACGGTAGCTGTTGAAGAAGAAAATGAAGAACTCAATGATATGAGCAGACGTTTCTGGTTTAGCAGTTTACTGTCTATACCGGTATTTGTTCTGGCAATGATTGCTGATTTAGTACCTGATTTGTTACCACAGGATTTATCGATGCAAACCGTGCAATGGATTGAGTTTGCTTTTGCAACGCCTGTTGTTTTATGGGGTGGCTGGCCTTTTTATGTCCGTGCGGTGCAATCGGTTGCCAGCTGGAATCTTAATATGTTTACTTTGATTGGCCTGGGTGTATCTGTTGCCTGGGTCTTCAGTGTTGTTGCTTTATTGTTTCCAGATATTTTCCCTCCCTCTATGCAACATGAAGGCGGAACTGTACCTGTTTATTTCGAAGCCGCTGCTGTGATTACCGCGTTAGTGTTATTGGGGCAGGTTTTGGAATTACGCGCGCGTTCTCGCACCAATGCGGCTATACAAATGTTATTAGGTCTTGCGCCAAATACCGCGCGCATTGTTTATGCCGATGACCGTGAAGAAGATATACCACTTGAAGATGTAAAGGTTGGAGATGTTTTACGTGTTCGTCCCGGTGAAAAAATACCGGTTGATGGCATCGTCACCGATGGTGAAAGTAATGTTGATGAGTCCATGGTTACTGGTGAGCCTATCGCGGTGGTTAAGACAGCAGGAGAAAAGCTGATCGGTGCTACAGTGAATGGAACAGGCAGTATGTTAATGCGAGCCGAAAAAATCGGTGCGGATACCCTGTTATCACAAATCGTCAACATGGTTGCTGAGGCACAACGCTCACGTGCACCGATTCAAAAAATGGCGGATATGGTGGCAGGTTATTTTGTTCCTGCGGTGGTACTTATTGCCATTATTACTGCCATTGCCTGGGGTATATGGGGGCCAGATCCACGACTGGCGTTTGCAATCGTTAATGCAGTCGCCGTGCTGATTATCGCCTGTCCCTGTGCGCTTGGTTTGGCGACTCCTATTTCAATTATGGTGGGTACCGGACGAGGAGCAATGGAAGGTGTATTAATTAAAAATGCAGAAGCATTAGAGATAATGGAAAAAGTTGATACCCTGGTGGTTGATAAAACAGGAACATTAACCGAAGGCAAGCCAAAGCTGGTATCGATTGTTTCTGCCGAAGGTTTTAATGATGATGAAAATTTACAGGCTGCCGCCAGTTTGGAAAGAGCAAGTGAACATCCTTTAGCAGAAGCAATCGTACGCGGTGCTGAAGATAAAAATATTTTATTGAACACGGTTGATGATTTTCAGTCGGTTACCGGTAAAGGTGTAACCGGGACTATTCAAAATAAGCAAGTTGCTTTGGGTAATCTTAAACTATTGCAAAGTCTGGACATCAATATGGGTGACTTACCAAAACAGGCTGATGCTTTACGCGCTGAAGGTCAGACTGTTATGTTACTAGCAATTGAAGGCAAAGCCGCGGGCTTAATTGGTGTTGCCGATCCAATTAAAGAAACAACAGCCAATGCAATAAAGGATTTACATGCAGAAGGTGTTGAAGTGGTGATGTTAACCGGTGATAACCATACGACTGCAAAAGCCGTTGCTGCAAAGCTTGATATAGACAGAGTTGAAGCAGATGTACTCCCTGATCAAAAAGCAAATATCGTTAAAGAGTTACAGGCCATGGGTAAAGTGGTGGCTATGGCAGGTGATGGAATAAATGATGCACCTGCTCTTGCCCAGGCGCATGTGGGCATTGCAATGGGAACAGGTACCGATGTCGCAATGGAAAGTGCTGGTGTCACCTTAGTTAAAGGTGACTTAAGAGGCATTGTTCGTGCAAGACGATTAAGCCGTGCAACCATGAAAAATATTCGTCAAAATTTATTCTTTGCATTTATTTATAACTCAGCCGGTGTGCCGATTGCGGCAGGTGTTTTATATCCCGTCTTTGGCGTATTACTTTCACCCATGATAGCCGCTGCTGCAATGAGCTTTAGTTCGGTTTCAGTAATTACTAATGCTTTACGTTTACGCAAAACAAAACTCTAATAATCATTTTTAGGAGAAAATTATGATGAATTATGACGGACACTTTTTTGGAGGCGGTTTTATGTGGGTTTTCTGGGTTTTAATTATTGTTGGACTGTTTTTTGTTTTTCTGAATATGGCAAAAGGAAATTCAGGCGGTTCAGCTGATAAGGAAACGCCCATGGAAATTTTAAAAAAACGTTATGCCCGTGGTGAAATTGAAGAAGAAGAATTTGAACGTCGTCGTAAAGAACTGGAAAGTTAATTTAACTTGCTAAGCAAGGAGAGATAAAGATGAAAAACAAACTATTCTTTATAAGCATTTTTAGCACAACTATAGCTTTTACAAACACACTGCAAGCAAGCCCTACTGTTTATATTCCGTTAGGCTCAGCTAACCAGGTAATAAAAGTGGATGCGGCAACAGATACCATAACAGCAACCTACACGGGAGTTGATAATCCACATGGTTTGGTTGCAACACCGGATGGTGAATATGTTATAGCGGGCAGTTTAATGGAAACACCGCTTAAAAAAGGACAAGCGAAAAATACGCCAAACAGTAAGTTGTTTTTTATTCATCCTGCACATGGCCACGTAATGTCAACAATTCCGGTATCGGGCTGGAGTCATCATCAGGCGATCACTTCTGATGGAAAATATGTTTTATCCACACATGGTATGCGCGGTGCAGTAAGCGTTGTTGATCTTGAAGATAATAAAGTGTTTAAAACAATAAAAACCGGGCCGGTTCCAAATTACACGTTGATTACAAAAGATAATAAACACGCTTTTGTCAGCAATACCGGCAACAATTCTATTAGTGAAATTGATTTAAAAAGTTGGAAAGTCATCCGGACACTGGAGGCGGGACCTGCACCGGAACATATGGTTTTTTCAAAAGGTGAAAAAACCATATTCGTGACTAATCCTAGAGCAGGTAAGGTCTCAGCGGTATCAGTTAAAAATGGAAAAATAACTAAAACCTATAAAATAGGTAAAGCAGTTCATGGTCTTGATATTGGTGATGATGGAAAAACTTTATTTGTGAGCAGTAAAAAAGAAAATAAACTGGTTGCGCTTGATACTGTTTCAGGTAAGAAACGAGAGATTGCTTTAAGTCCTGCGCCATACCATTTAAACACTATTCGCAATACTGGAAAAGTGTATGTGTCCAGTCGTAAGAAATCTATTATCTGGGTCGTGGATCAAAAAACCTTAAAAGTTGTGAACACGATTAAGCTGCCAGCAGGTGAAGCTCATCAAATGGCAATAGTTGAAGAATAATTATTTTAATTTAAATACATCTTATGGAGTAAGTATTAATGTTTGAAGTTATACCCAATTGGCACCCGTTGTTTGTTCATTTTGTCGTTGCATTATTAAGTATGTCGACAGTATTTTTTGTTGCCTTAAAACTAATGCCAACACATAAATTGCATGACACTTTCAAGACAATGGCGTACTGGAATTTGTGGTTAGGTACGGGGTTTGCAGTAATAGCTGCTACTGCAGGATGGTTTGCATATAACAGTGTTGCACACGACACACCATCACATGAGGCTATGACTGAGCATCGAAACTGGGCTCTAGTGACCTTGAGTTTTTATGTTGTTGTTACATTCTGGTCTTTTAAGGTTTTTAAAAGAGTAGAAAAAACCGGCATGGGTTTTACAGCTGTTATCATTTTGGCATCGGTATTACTGGTTTCAACTGGATGGCATGGTAGTGAAGCTGTTTACCGTTATGGATTAGGAGTAATGTCTTTGCCCAAGGTAGAAGGAGAGGGACATTCGCATGAACATTCAGTAGGCAATAAATCTTCATCTTTAAACAATCATAATGATGTTATAGAGAATAAACCTCATCAAGATACAGGCGAACATCATTCTGTTCAAACAAAAGAGACTGCAGTAAATGAACATAATTCGGATGGACATAAACATTAAAAACTAAAGATACTCTTTTATACACACTTACATAAACGATAAGGAGAATTATCATGAATAAGCGAGTTTCTTTATATGCTGTGGGTAATGCTACAAGCTTGTTTTTAGCTATTTCATTTATAGTTTGTGTTGTTTTTGATCTTTTATTTCCGGAACAGGCGATGTTTCAGGCATGGCAAAAACTGCTTCCCGGTTTTGTCTGGTTGAGCTGGAAAAGTTTTATTATTGGTGTGATTGAAACATATGCTTATGGTTGGTATTTCGCTTTAATCTGGGTGCCATTGTTTAACGTGTTTTCAGCTCGTCAGGGAAAGAATAAGTAAAATCATAAAATAGAGGGTTGGTTTCGCTATGGTGGATGTGGTCGACGAACAGTATATCTGGCTGATCTGGGCGAGTGCATTTTTGACTCCGTGGGTGGGAATTTATGAACATATTACATGGCGTGAGTAAAAATGAAATCAAAATCATCATCTGAAAAACTACATTGCCATTGGTGTAAAAAGGAAGTGCAACAGGAAAATATTTTAATACGTGATGGCCATATTTTTTGTTGTGAAGGTTGTTATCTGGGTGAATTTGCCAAGCAAACACATAAGCAACAACGGGATGAGACCTATATGGCATTGGCGGAAAGCCTGGTATCTGCACTCGATGCACGAGAACATGAAACAGGTTTACATTCAAAGCGTGTTGCATGTCATACCTTGATACTTGCTCGGCAATTTACGGATGATGTTGATAGCTTAAAACAGACTTACTGGGGAGCTTTATTACATGATATTGGAAAAATTGCGATTCCTGACACTATTTTATTAAAACAGGATAGCCTGACAAATGAAGAATGGCAGATCATGCGCAGTCACCCTCAACGCGGTTACGATATCGTGGCAGAAATTCCTTTTTTAAATGAGGCAAGAAAAATAATTCTATGTCATGAAGAACGATATGACGGTAAAGGTTATCCCGAGGGTTTGTCCGGCGAGGATATTCCGCAAGGTGCACGTCTGTTCGCCGTTATCGATGCTCTTGATGCTATTACAAATGATCGGCCCTATCGTAAAGGTGACAGTTTTGCCGTGGCAAAAAATGAAATTGTTAAAAACAGTGGGCATCAGTTTGATCCACAAGCAGTTCAGGCATTTTTGGCAAAAGAAAAAATATTAAAAGAAATGGTCGAAATGAAGTGTGCTTTGCAACCTAGGTTTGATTAAATGCTTAATATATTAGGTACATCATTATGACTTTTTATGTGGAAGGACGCACTAAGCATGAATTGATGACAACAAAAAAGTTGTTTCAAAAACGACGCGTTTATAAAACAGAAGAGACAGATTCATCCCATAAAATTATTCAGAAAAGAATAAATCTACCTGAAAGTAATAATGCTAAACTGGCAAAACATTCATATCAGCAAGTCGAACATTTTGAAGTAGTGGATAAGCATGTCGTTTTTGCAGAGCAAATTATGTCATCCCCGGTTGTTGCCTTGTCACCGGATAATACTGTTGCACAGGCTTTTAAATTATTTGATGAACATAGGTTTAGACATGTTCCTGTTACAACTCCAGATCACAAGTTACAGGGCATTATTTCTGATCGAGATATTCTCAGAATACTTGGTAGTGGTAGCGAAGAAAATTCAAGCAGTAAAATCAGTGATGTCATGATTTCAGAAGTGTTAACCGCAAGCAGGAAAACAGATATTCGATACATTACCCTGCTGTTTGTTGAAAATCGTATTGGCTCTATGCCTGTGATGGATGAACGCAAGTTAGTGGGGATGATCACCCGAAGTGATATATTAAAAGCAGTTTTAAATCATTACGAAATAGAATTATGGGTTTGATATGAATGATAAAAATAAAGCTCGAGATCCTGTTTGTATAATGGATGTTGAAGACGGTCAACTTGCTTTTTCATATATGGGCATTGAGTATTCGTTTTGCTCACAACAGTGTCAGGATAGATTCTCCGCGAATCCGCATTTATATGTTGGTCGACCCGGAAAACATTCTCCTAAGCAGCATGGTAAAAGTATTATTAAACGTCGGCTATTAAAACTGAATGAAATTGTTCCTGATGATATAGCAAAAAAAATGAATAATGAACTACAAAAAATGATGGGCATTAAAGAAGTCACCATTGATAAGAATATTGTTCGTATTACATATGATTTATTAGAAGCAACAATAGAGCAAATTGAAACAACCATTGAAGGTACAGGTGAAAAACTGGCTATTGGCTGGGGTGAGAAGTTTAAACGGGCTTTTATACATTATCTTGAAGAAAATGAACTTGATATCATGGAAGAGCAAAATAAGAAACATAAGTCATGTCATGAGTGATAATTCAAACATCACTGCTAATCATGTAGTTAAAAAATTATTATTTTATCGGCTTTTTTCTCTTAACAATATATGTATTTTGGCAAGTTGTTGAACTGGGCTGGCTGGAGGTTCTCAGGGATCAGGAACAAATGGTGGTTATTATAAAAAAGTTAGGCTTGCTTGGGCCGCTTGCGATTATATTTATGATGGCGATCGCTATTGTTATTAGTCCGATACCTGGTGCACCAATTTCTCTTGTTTCAGGTACATTATATGGGCATACGTTTGCTACTATATATGTTGTTATTGGCGCACTATCCGGCAGCTTTGCTGGCTTTTATGATATCAAGAAAGCTGGGATATGATTATATTAATAGAAAGCTATATCACCGGATGCCGGTAAAAATTGTTGGCTCACAAAATACATTAATGATGATCGTTTTTGTCACACGCTTAGCAGCCTTTATTTCTTTTGACGTGATTAGTTACGCTGCTGCCCTTGATAATTAATAAAATGACTACACGTTCAAGTACAGGTAATGAATGATGGAATTAAAATTAATTGTTTTATCTTTTTTTAGTTTAGTTTTTTTTGTCTCTTGTAATAATGAGGTTGATAAAACTACTTCAGTTTCTTCAGAGGTAAAGACTGTGAGCAGAAATGTTAATCCTGTTAATTACACACAGGGTGCACGCTTATATCAATTAAATTGTGCAAAATGTCATGGAAATGATGCCGAGGGAAATAAAGACTGGCCTCGTTTGGATGAAAAGGGAAAAAATCTAGCTCCTCCTTTAAATGGAACCGGACATACATGGCATCATTCCAATCAATCTTTAACTAATACCATTAAAAATGGCACGGCTAAAATAGGTGGAAATATGCCAGCATGGAAAGATAAGCTTTCGGATAGTGAAATTAAGCTGATTTTGACCTGGATTAAAGCTCAATGGCCAGATGAAATTTATACTGCATGGTATAATAATTTCCATAAAGCAAAATAATATTCACCCTTTAAAACGTATGGTTTCAGGAGAAATATATGTACGGATTTAGTACGACATTTTCAGGCAGTTTTGACGATGCAATTACACGAGTAACAGAAGAACTGTCAAAAGAAGGTTTTGGTGTTTTAACAGAAATTAATGTAAAAGCAGTGATGAAGAAAAAACTGGATATTGATAGACGTCCCTATACTATTTTAGGTGCGTGCAACCCCGTTCTGGCAAATCAGGCAATTACAGCAGAACCGGATATCGGTTTATTATTGCCTTGTAACGTTTTGGTTCGTGAAGAAGAAGATGGTTCAGTGGTTGTTGCTTTTATGGATCCTTCGGCTGTACTTACTCTTGTTGAAAAAGAAGATGTAAAAGAGCTGGCCGCAGAAGTTCGTGTCCGGTTAGAACGGGTACGTGATGCCTTATAAAATAAATATTTACCAGTTATAAAAACAAGTTTTACTTATCTCTGTTAATAAACCTGTCAGATTTATTTTTTGGCAGGTTTTTTTATGTCTATTGATAATAAACCTGTTTTCATTGTTATTAATTGTAAATTAAATACGGTTTTTTAATCTAATAACTTTTACGAGGTGGTTAAAAGTAACTTTACTACTACACTTAGCTTGCAATATCGGAACATTATTAAATTAACAGTTAGTAACAATTAGAAAAAATTAGTAACAAGTAACCATTCAGTATAAGGAGGGTTTATGTTTATTAATAAATTAATATTGATACTTGCAACTACGTTTATGATGTTTGCGACAATAAACGTCGAAGCAGTTCCCGCATTTGCTCGTCAAACAAATATGACTTGCGCAACTTGTCATTTTCAACATTTCCCTGCACTAAATGCCTTCGGAAGATCCTTTAAACAAGGTGCTTATACGATGGTTGGTGGCCAGAGTATGATTCAGAGTGATAATTTATCACTTCCGGTTGCTCTTAATGCTTCATTAATTACTAAACTACGTTACCAAAAAACAAATGGTAGTGATAAGACGATGGCTACCAATACGGGTGATCTGCAATTACCTGATGAAGCTGCGTTAATAATTGGCGGACGAGGTACTGAAAATGTAGGGGTGTTATTAGAAGCATCATTAAAAGAGTCTGGTGCAAATAGTAATTTTAACTCATTTAAAATACATTTTAATTCTCCAACGGATAATGGGACTAATCTTGGCGCAGTCGTATTTCTAACTGATGCAGGGGGAGCATCTTATGGATTTGAATTATTAAACACAGGTGCTCAGCGATTTATGCGTGTTACTGAAGATAGAAAAGCCATCGCAGCGCAGCAGTTTATTAAGGGTACAGGTTCACCTGGCGCATCAGAAGCTGAAGGTGTTGCGTTGGTTGCATCCAAACATGACTATTTTGTGAATCTGAGTTTTTGGACGCCAAATTACGGTAGTGTTGCCATTAATAGTTTTGCAAATTATTTAAGGGCGGCTTATATGCCATCTATAGGAAGTTGGGATACGGCTTTTGGTTTCCAGCTATTTTCAGGTACTGCAAAGCGAGTTGATACAGGTACTGGATTGGCTGATGATACTAAACCAAGCGCCTGGTTTATTGACGGACAGGCTCAGGGACAATTGGGTGGGAAACCAGTAGGGTTTTATTTTACCTATGGAACGGCTAAAGCAGCCGCCGATAATTATTTTAATACTAATCCTAATGATCAGAATGCACTATCTATTTTGGGTGAGTATGGATTTATTCCAAATAAAGCGACAGTATATTTAGGCTACTTATCCGGTGATAATGGTAAAGCTGCTAATAACAAAGATCAAAGAATATCGATCGGCATGACCTGGTTATATAGTGAAAATATCGAGTTTCAATTATGGAACACAAGCTATAGTGGTAATGCCTATTCACCTAAACCTGCTGGTGGTGATAATTTAATATCATTAATGCTTTTTTCTGCTTTTTAATATTCTAAAAATACTTTTATAAATCCCGCTAAATGCGGGATTTTTTTTGTTTGAAATTAGACATGATTGCTTGTTACCAGACAGTTTTATTTAATATTTCTATCTTATTTTATTATAAGTTCTTGAACTTAAATAATAATTTAATCTGGCAGGTTGTTTGCAATAGAGGAGGAAAATTAATATAAAAAAAATAGGGGTTTGAAAAAATGAAATACCTATATCAGGGTGTCTTTTTAATGGCGATAACAAGCTCTTTGCCTGTAATAGCTGCGGAGTTGGAAAACAATCAACTGGATACCATTAGTGTAACCGCTACTCGTGAAGAACGAGCAACAAAAGAAGTGCCTGCCAGTATTACAGTAATTGATAAAGAACGTATTGATGATTCGCGTATGTTTAATATTACGGATGCACTTAGTGGTACGCCGGGTGTACAAATTACTACCAAGAACGGTGGTTATGATGCACGATTAATTATTCGTGGCGCAGGTTTAAAAGCCAGTTATGGTATTCGTGAAATTATGATGTTACGTGATGGTGTTCCCCTCACTGATCCAGATAGTTTTACCCGTTTGGATTTTATTGATACTCAAGATATAGAAAGAGTAGAAGTCACAAAGGGACCAGGTAATATTTATGCCCTTGGTTCAGCCGGTGGCACAATTCAAATTATTTCCAAATCAGTTTTTGATGAAGCTAGCTCCGTTAAGCTTGGCGTAGGTGATAATAATACTCAAAATGTTCATGCAAGAGTTGGTAATACTTTTGGTACTGATGAAGATCAGGCTGTATCAGTGACTTTTTCTAAAAGGACTTCAGATAATAGTTGGCGTCGTGACTGGAATAAGTTTGACTCAGAACAGTTAAGTGTAAAGCACGGTTATGACATGGGAAAAGACAGTGTGCTTGAGACTGAACTAAGTTATACCAAGTCAGATTTACAGTTGCCCGGTTCTATGGATCAAACTCAATATGATGAGTTTAAAAGAACTGGTAAACAAACCGGTAATAATAGTGCATGGGATCATTCCGGTCGTTATTCTACAAACTGGTTTTTAAATACCCGGCTGGAAAAGAAAATGGGCGATCTAACATATAAACCACGCTTTTATGCCAATGTCTGGTCACACCTTCATCCGGTAACCGGTGGAATTAATGATACTAATAACGTAACAATTATTGGTACTGATCAGGAATTTAGTTATAAACATCAACTACTTGGTGATTCGACCCTGGTTGCAGGTTTGACGCTGAAGCAGGATAGAAATAAGGATGATAAAAAGTATCAGTACCGTGACTATACGACTGGTTTTGGTGGACGTATTACAGCTACGTTATCAGACGCCAAAGGTGCTTTAATGGAAACGGAATCTGAAACAAATAATGTAATAGGTATTTTTGCGCAAGAATCAATGCGACCTACTAAAGAGTGGTTAGTTGATGCCGGTTTCCGCCTGGATAACATTTCCCTTAAGCAAGATACGAATGAAATCACCAAATTTAATTGGGGAACCGGAACCTATATAGCGGGTAGTGGATTTTCACATAGAGATCGAACATTTAAACTGTTTTCAGCAAACGTAGGTGCAAGTTATAAATTAACTGATGAACTTAATGCTTTTGCAACGATTGCTCAGGGTGATCAAATCCCCTTTAGTAGTGAGTTGGATAACAATCCTGACTTACAAGCTTCTACTAGTCGTAATATTGAGTTTGGTTTTAAAGGTCGGGCTAAGAACTGGGAATTTGATACTTCAATTTATCATATAAGAACTACCGATGAGGTTATCGGTATATGGGATGGCTCCACAACTGTTTATCAAAATGCAGGCACAACGGATAAGAAAGGTCTGGAATTTTCTGGAAGTTATCAGTTATTCAGTGCAGAAAATACCAGTAAATTATGGTTAGGTGGTAGCTATTCTTATAACCATTATCGTTACGTAACCTTTAATGAAGTTGTCTCAGGTTCACCTATTGATCGTTCAGGTAATCAACTACCTTTCATTCCAGAACAACAGTACAGTTTGTTTCTTACCTATGCACATCCTTCTGGTATAAAAGCACGTTTGCAGTCAGATACCTGGGGTGAGTATTACCTTGACAATGAGAACAGTGAAAAATTTGAAGGTTATCAATTTGTCACAAGTTTAAATATTTCTTATGAAACTGGAGCTCATACTGTTTCTGCAAATATACAAAATGTTATGGATGATCGTTATGCGGTGGAAGTTAAAAAAAGTACTTCTGGAAAAGTATCTTACACGGCCGGTGCGCCACGCAGTTTCCTTGTAAGTTATCGCTATAAGTTCTAAGCCATATATTCTTTCGCTCATGGATGAGCATAGTTTCTTATTTGAGGAAAGATAATGATAAAAATAATAAGAATATTAATGTTGCTGATATTTTTTTTGAGTGGTTCTACACAGAGCTTTGCAGTAATGGTGTGGCAACCTGCAGCAGTTAAACATAAAGCCGGGATGAATCATGATCGTATGGCTGCAAAAAATTTTCAACTAATAGAGCATCATGATACAAAAGTTTTTTTGTGGAAGCCTGATTTGAAATCAAAGCTGTTGAAGCTGGATAATGATCAGCTAAAGCTTAAATCAACAGGCATGGATAATTATCATGCTTTAGTTGCAAAGAGAAGAACAGATAAAGTAACTGAAGTTGCGATTCGTTATCCTTACATGCGTGGTAAACCATCTGGCTTTAGTCCAAAAATTTTAACCCAGGGTGTAAAGGCAAGTTATGAAATTGTGCCGGCACCTTTACCTCGTGAACATCGACGCTATCAAGCTGCTCACGATGCTGTTTTTATGCTTCGTTATGAAGGTGATCCGGTAAGTAATACAGCTGTTACTTTAAGTACTACAAACGGTACAAAATTTCGTACAACATCAGATCGTAATGGAGCATTACGTATTACTTTACCTGATGATTTTTCTGAGACAAAACCGGGGCGACGTAATAATAAATCTGCTGAATTTGTCTTATTTAGCGAACACACAGTTAAAGGTCGAAATTATCGTACCAGCCTGAGTGCTGCTTACTATGTTGACCCTCGTCATTGGAAGTCAACAGAACTTGGTGCAGTCGTATTGGTTTTTGGCTTTGTCAGTGGTGTAGTTATCACACGACGTGATCGTAAAAATGTTTCTATAACAAAAGGGAGAAATAGCTAATGCGATTATGGAAAAACCTTTCTGTTATTCGTAAGCTAATACAACTAACCAGCTTTATTATTCTTGTTTATGGTTCCAGTGTTATTGGATTTTATACGGCGGATAAATTAAGTAATGCACTGCCTGCCTTATCATGTGCCTATGATACAAAGACGGGTGACTATTGCACTTTAATACCTATACAACATCAGATGGATCATCGTATTGGAAGAGCAATAGCTAGTAACACTGATGTAGTTAAAGCTTTGCTTCCCTTTTTTACTACAATGATTACTTTCATTATCCTGTTTGTACTATTGAACAAAGCCTTTTGTGGTTGGATTTGTCCGTTGGGATTCTTTCAGGAGTTACTGGGGACGATTGGTCGTAAGCTGGGATTGCAGCAAAAGGAATCGTTATCGGATGAAACAGTAGATCGTATTCGTCCTGTTAAGTGGGCTATGTTAGGGCTATTAGTATTTGGTTTTCCACTACTGACTGGTTTGGGATTTATGGATCATTCATTGGGTAGTCCATATTGTAGCATTTGTCCCAGTCGGATTATGACGACATTGATGACTGGTGATGTATCCCAGCTTTATGTGGATACTTCTGGTACAGGTTACATGATACTTTCAATTATTGGCGATTTCCTTTTTGGTTTGATGCTTGCTATGGGTTTAACTCTTCGCCAACCTTTTTGTCGTATATGTCCTATGCTGGCTTTACATGCAGTATTCCGCAAAGTGGGTTTAGTGCGCCTGGTTAAAGACGCTAAACCACGTTGTGTTAAATGTGGTTTATGTGCTAAAGCTTGTCCTATGGATATTCGTGAAATTCATACGGATATGGAAAATAAAGATGTTTTATTTCCAGACTGCACTTTGTGTGGTCGTTGTGTAGAATTTTGTCCAGATAAAGATGTGTTAATGTTGAAGTATGCTGTTTTTCCTATATTTAGAGCTGATCCTGCATACTTTAAACAGCGCAAAAAAGCACAAACAAAATGGGAAAAGGCAAATTTATTATCCTGGTGGAATTCACGTAAAGCAGTAGTTGCAAGCAGTGGGGATAATAGCTAATGGTTGATGTTGAAACGATTAGCCTAACAATACCAACGGCATTATTTTTAGGACTGGCCTTTGGTGCCGGTCCATGTAACTTAACTTGTTTACCTTATCTGGGACCAACTTTTGTTGCCAGTGAAGGAACTGCAAATCATGCATGGCGAACAGTGATCCCTTTTTCTGCTGGTCGTTTAACAGGTTATAGCAGTCTTGGGCTTGCAGCAGGAATGCTTGGAAGTTCACTTAATTCCTGGTTTCAATCTCCAGTTGTTGGTTGGATACTCGGTGGTGCAACTATTCTGGTTGGTCTGTCGCTGTTGTGGAAACGTAAACAAAAATCTGAAACTGAGTTAAAAGTTTCAGTAAATATTCAAACCTTAGAGACAGTTGAAAAAAAGACACCTTCTTGTATGTCTGGCCGTAGTTTACCGGGTGGTTTATTTGTGATGGGTGCCGGCATGGCATTAAATCCTTGTGCACCACTGGCAACAATATTGATAGCAGCATCAGCAACAGGAAGTGCTATTGCAGGTTTAGGTTTAGGGCTTGGTTTTGGTGTAGGTGCAGTTGTTATTCCATCTTTTGTTTTTGGTATTGGTGTTGCTCACTTTGGCAGGCAACTACGATTACATATGGAAGGTTGGCGTCCAAAACTCGAAATTGCAGCGAGTGTTTTGCTCATTGTTATGGGGTTAATTACTGCTTTGGGTTGGATTCGTCCATGAATATGATGAGTTAAAGTTAAGATATTTATTCTGTTTTTCTTGATCCTGTCAGTCAATATTATTGCACTGATATTTGGGTTTTATTGTCTGTTATTAAGCAGACCTGTCTGATATCAGGCAGTTCCATCATTTTATTATTTATAACTTACTGATATTTTTAGCTAATTTCATTGGCATAATTTTTGCTCTTATGTCACGGGGATTGTGAGTGAATATATGTATGGTTCTTAATTATTTTCCCCTCCATAAATATAGACATTCGTTAAACATAATAATTTATATGCTTGGTTTAATAGCTTAAGTAAAAATTGTTTGAATATATATAAGCATGAATGAAACATTTTTTGCTTGGTTAGGTTAAAAATATTATGAGTATATTTGAAATACTTGATAAAGGCGGTCCTGTCGTCTGGATTCTTCTTTGTTACTCCATTACAGCTTTAGCAATTGTTCTGGAACGTTATCTGCATTTCTTTCGTATGGGGCATCTACCGCAAGGTTTCATTTTCCAGTTACAGGAAGCTTTATCTAAAAACAAGCTGTCTTCATTAATCTCTGAGTTACGAGGTCCTGAGGTGGCGGTGATTAGTGGACTACATCAGGCACACCAACAAGGCGTACAGGATTTAGTACGTACTGCTACTCGAATCGGTTCTCAGGAATTGCAACGTATGGAACGTGGCTTTCGTACATTGGGATTGTTAGGGGACACGGCACCATTGCTGGGATTGTTCGGCACCATTACCGGAATGATTAAGGCTTTCATAGTGATTGAACAAGCTGGTGGAAAGGTGGATGCGCAGGCTTTAGCCGGAGGTATTTGGGAAGCCATGGTAACGACAGGTGTTGGTCTTGCCGTGGCATTACCTATTTTATTTTTACTGCATTGGCTTGAAGGTCTGGCTGCTCGACGATCAAATGCTATGCACCACTATGCTTCTCTAGTGATTGAAAATTTACCTCACCAAAGTGAATTCACTGCAATGATTGATACCCAGCAAAAGGAAGAATGTAGTGGAATTTGAAGGGCTGCAACGCAATCGTAAGATACCCAGCCTTACCCCTCTAATAGATATCGTATTCCTATTGCTGGTTTTTTTTATGCTGACGGCTCACTTTGTAAAAGATCAGGTTCTGGATATTACTTTACCTGAAGCGGATTCAGCGACAACTCTTGATAATGAAGAAGCACTTGAGATAGTTCTTGATAAGCAAGGATATATCTTGATTAAACAAAAACACATTGCAGTTAATGAGCTGGATAATGTTTTGCAACAGATGTTATCTGGACGTAAAAACAAACAGGTAATTCTGCGTGGCGATGAGGTAGCACAACTAGGTCTTACGGTTAAAGTAATGGATGCTGCACGTAAGGCAGGCGCGAGATCACTGGATATAATTACTCAGAAACCCTGAGATGGAAATGATGTTGAGATGAAATTCAGGGATAAACAAATTAATTTTATAACTTTGCTGGTTTCTTTATTGATTCATGCTGCTTTGTTTATCCAGTTTTCCAATACAGCAATGAGTAGTCAGGCTCAGGCCCCCCTTTATGACACACGTATTTCACTTAACTTACTACCACCCGTTAAACAAAAACAACAGAAAGTTGTTGAAGTTAAACCATTAAAGCCTAAAAAGGTTGCTAAAAAAAAGATAAAGAAAAAAAAGAAAAAGAAGATTATACAACCTGTGCATGAACAGGCCGTTGCTCCAAAAATTAAAAAGGAAGTACAACGTCAACAAGTAGATGATGTTGTTCCTGTACGACAACGTTATTTCTCGACTTTGCTGACACATATTGAAGGTCATAAGTATTATCCACGATCAGCTCGTCATCGTGGTATTGAAGGAAGTATTCAGGTTTCTTTTCGTTTGCAGGCTAATGGCAGTATCAGCGGATTGATAGTCAGTGGTGGTCCATTAATATTGCGACGAGCCGCAAAAAGTTCTGTGACAAGTGCATTGCCATTACCATTATGTCCACCTGAGATCACTTGTCCTATGCAAGTGAGTTATGCCATGCAATTTAAATTACGCTGATTGAGGATTTATCGGTAAATAATTAAGTAGGGATTAGTTTTAAAAATAAAAAATAGCTTAAAATTGAGGAAGACACTATGAAGTATAAACCGTTAACAATGATGATATTGCTTGCTTTACCAGGAATGAGTAGTGCAGAAGATGATGTAGCAATAACGCTTGATGAAATTTCAGTTATAGGAACACGTGAAGCACAATCATTAAAAGAAACAGCACTAAGTATTGGTATTGTTACGAAACAAGATATTGAAGATGTAAAACCCACACATCCTTCTGAAATTATGCAACGCATTCCTGGTGTGCATGTCAATGTAACCGGTGGTGAAGGTCATATGACAGCTATTCGCCAGCCTATAACGACAAAAGCAGTTTATCTTTATCTTGAAGATGGCATACCCACTCGTTCAACCGGTTTTTTTAACCACAATGCCTTATATGAAATCAATCTACCTCAGTCAGAACGTATTGAAGTCATAAAAGGACCTGGCTCAGCATTATATGGTAGCGATGCTATTGGTGGTGTTATTAATGTTGATACAAAACCGTCACCCCTAAAGCCTGAAGCAGATGTATCCGTTGAGGCCGGTAGTTTTGGTTGGGCTCGAGTCTTGCTGAGTGGGGGTTCTACAATTGATAATGATGGTTATCGTGTCAGCTTAAATGCAACACATACTGATGGCTGGCGAGATTCAACACAATATGATCGTCAAAGTGCTACAGTGCGTTGGGATCGAAGCTTGGAAAGTGGAGCAAGCCTTAAAACGGTTTTATCAACATCAGAAATTGATCAGCAAACTGCGGGTTCATCAAGGCTTTTAGAAGTTGATTATCTTAATAGTCCGACTTTAAATTACACACCTATTTCATATCGTAAAGTCTCTGCTCTGAGATTATCAACAGCTTATGAAAAAGAGAGTAGCGATAGCTCATTAAGTGTTACACCTTATGTTCGTTCAAATTCGATGGAATTGTTACCAAACTGGGCACTAAGCTATGACTCTACAATTTATGAAACTAAAAATAATTCTTTAGGAGTGTTAGTTAAACATCGTCAGGATTTTAAACCAATGCGTACTCGACTTGTGACAGGTATAGATGTTGATTTTAGCCCCGGTGGTCGTGTTGAGCAAGATATTACTGCGACTCAAACGGGTAATATTTATACTTCATACACATTAGGTTCAATTTTATATGATTATGATGCCACTTATGCAGCTATGTCACCTTATGCGCATGTAGAATTTTCTCCATCAGAAAACTGGCGTGTGACTACAGGGTTACGTTATGACAGCATGTCATATAAATATGATAATAATTTAACCGAATTAACAACGGGTAGTCATCGTCGACCTGGAGATACTACGGTGAATTTTAATCACCTAAGTCCAAAATTGGGTACGACTTATGCGTTTAGTAAAACCTTAAGTGGTTTTCTTTCGTATCGCCATGCATTCCGTGCTCCATCAGAAAGCCAATTGTTCCGTCAAGGTAGTTCAGTCAATACGGTTGATTTAAAACCCATTAAAGTTGACAGTATTGAAATGGGGTTACGTAGTAAGAAGAAGAATACAAATTACAATATTTCACTTTATTATATGACTAAGAAAGATGATATTTTGTCGTATCAAGATGGTTGGGGTAGTCCACGTTATACTATGAATGCTGGTAAAACGTCACACCAAGGGATTGAAGTTGGCTATGGAAATAAATTATCTGACAATTTAGAACTTGATATTGCTGCATCATATGCAAAACATACATATGAAAATTGGATCCTTGCTTCAGGTAAAAATTATAGCGGTAATGAAATGGAATCTGCACCACGTTTAATTGCTAACACTCGGTTAGGCTATAAAGCCGAAGCCTTAAATGGTGGCAAAATGGAGTTGGAATGGGTGAAGTTAGGTGGTTACTGGATGGATGCTGCAAATACCTATAAATATGCAGGACATGATGTGTTTAATTTACGAGTTAATCATTTCATAAGTAAAGATCTTGAGTTATATGGTCGCCTTATGAATGTGGCTGATGTTCGTTATGCTACATCTGCAAAATATTCAAGCCCTACGAAAATTGAATATGCACCTGGTATGCCTCGTACAGCATATGTAGGTATGAAATATAAGTTCTAACATAAATTAGAATAAGTATTTTTCTAAAATGATTCATTTTCTATCTTACCCTAAAAGAGTAAGGTAGAATTTTGGGTTATATTAAAATTGGTTTTTAGACAAAAAATACAGTTATGCAAAATCATAAAAAAATCTTCACAGCAGTTTTTTATCTATGTCTTGGTACAGTAATATTTATTTCTGGCTGTGCACAAACTGGTGGCCACACAAAACATAAATATGCGATCCCCAAAATATGTAAAAAGAGTTCTGCGATGCCAACTTTACGTTGCGCATCGACAACAACAGCCTCTTTTGATAAACAGGGCATCTTGTGGGTTGCCTGGTATAGTACAGGGCATGTGTATTTAAGTCGTTCAACTGATAAAGGCCAGACCTTTAGTCAGCCCGTCACAGTAAATCGTATTCCTGAAAATGTTTATGCTAAAGGTGAGAACCGTCCCAAAATTGCTTTTGGTAACAAAGGTGAAATCTATTTATCGTGGACACAAAAGCTAACGCAAAAACGTTTTAGTGGGCATATTCGTTTTAGCCGTTCTATTGATGGAGGTGAACATTTTTCTGATCCAGTAACCGTAAATGATCATCTTGAAGTAACCAGTCATCGTTTTGATGTGCTAGCGGTTAACGACAAAGGTGATATTTATATTGCCTGGCTGGACAAGCGAGATTTACTGGCCGCAATAAAAGCCGGTAAAAAATATAATGGTGCCGCCTTGTATTATGCATTATCAACCGATGCGGGAAAAACGTTTCATAAGAATAAAAAGATAGCGGACAACTCCTGTCAGTGTTGTCGGGTAGCGATGGCAATGGATAATGAACAGTTACCGGTCATCGTATGGCGACATATCTTTGGTGACAATATCAGGGATCACGGCATTGTTACGTTTTCTCAAGCCAATCAGGCAAATAAACCGAAACGATTGAGTCATGATAACTGGCATATTGAAGGTTGTCCGCATCATGGTCCCGCAATTTCTATTGCAGATGACGGTGTTTACCATATCACCTGGTTTAATAATGCACCTGATTCTCATGGATTGTTTTATGTGAATTCCACAAATAAGGCAGTCAGCTTTTCCACACCATTAAATTTTGGTGATTACGAAAAATCTGCGGCACATCCTCATGTTCTGAGTCTTGGTAAACGTGTTTATATAGTATGGAAAGAGTTTGATGGTAAACAGTCAACCCTTAATGTAATGCAGTCTGGTAATGCTGGAAAATCATGGTCACCCCCCACACAACTCGCAACAACCAGTGCAGCATCTGACCACCCATTTTTAATCAAAAATGGCAAGGAGGTATATGTTAGCTGGCATCGTATTGGCAAAGAATATCGTTTGTTACGAATACCAAAGTAAGAATTATTTATGACTCAATTTAAACTGTTTAAGCAATACGTGTTGGTTGTGGTATTTATTGTTATAAGTATACCTGTTTTTGCTGCGAACGAAATTCGTCCATTTGTTTCAGGAAGTTTTGCACAAATACTTGAACAACGTGAAGATAAACCGTTTGTTCTGGTATTCTGGTCACTGGATTGTCCATCCTGTTACAAAGAACTTGAGATGTTAGGCAGATTTAGCAGTAGAAACACAGAGCTTAATATTGTGCTTGTTTCTACAGATATTGAGGCAACCCAGTATGAATTACAGACTATTTTATCAAAGTATAAGCTGGAAAATCATGAGAATATAGAAGCATGGGTTTTTAGTGGTGATTCAGATGAACGTTTGCGCTTTGAAATTGATCGAACCTGGTATGGAGAGTTACCGCGTAGTTATTTTTTTAAAGCATCAGGAAAAAAACAGGTTGTTAGTGGAATAATTTCTGAAGAAAAATTAATGGCCTGGATGAAACATTGACGTACTCTTAATTAACTTCATTAAATATTAAATCAAATGTTATTTCTTCACCTTTTTTAAGGGCACGTATTTGTTTTAATTCAGGCAAGCGAGTAGAGATATAGCCACAAGTTGCGCTGTTCATACCTTCACTATTTTTTTTAATACCATAGAGTAAGCTCATCGCAACATAGTTAGCACGTTGTATTTTGTCTGGTGAGTTAATCATTTCTCCATTGATCTCGATGCCTTCATCTATATCCAGATCCATACCTTCAGGAAATTGGCGTTTTTTCCTGGCTGTCGTGAATTTTTATCGTAATCAAGAATTTTTTTTCCATTTATATAAACGGATAACATTGTTGGTATGTGAATTCCTTTTTCTCTATATAACAATTATGGTTGCATGAACCTGGTGTTGTTAAATTGTTCAATTATAAAATCAATAAAATGCCGGACTTTGATGGACATATATTTCCTGGAAGGATAAACGGCATATATATTTAGTTTAGCAGGACAGTATTCAGGCAAGACCAGTTCCAGTCGACCAGCTTGAATATCATCAGCAACAATAAAATCGGGTAGCAAGGTGATACCCATACCATTACATGCCGCTTGGCAGATTGCATCTCCATTGTTTGCGCTAAAGGAACCGCGTACGGGAACTCTATACTCTTCTTCATCGGGCCCCAGCAAAAACCATTCCTGACCACTTTCCAGATGACTGTAATGAAGACAGTTATGTTGGGTTAGTTCGGTCGGGCTTTGCGGGATTCCATGTTGCTGTAAATATTCAGGTGAAGCAACGAGCAGATGCTGGCATGAGGCTATTTGTCGTGCAATAAGACTGGAATCTTTTAATTGTGCGATGCGGATCACCACGTCGTAACCTTCTTCTACTACATCGACAAAGCGATCATTGAGGTTCAAGTCCACCTCAACTTTTGGGTAGCGCTCCTGAAATTGGTGCAAACGAGGAACCAATTGACGAATCCCAAATGACATCGGAGCATTAATACGTAAAACACCGTAGGGTTCAGTGTTCAGACCTGTGGCGATGCAATCGGAATCCGCCACATCAGCAAGAATTTGTACACAGCGTGAATAATAGGCACGACCCGCTTCGGTCAGACTGATATGCCGAGTGGTTCGATTTAGCAGACGTACTCCGAGGTGTGATTCCAGCTCAGAAATATGATTACTCACCCCGGATCGAGAGATCGGTAAGCGATCAGCAGCGGCGGTAAAACCACCTGCATCAACCACTGTGACGAAGGCCTGCATGCTGGTAAATCGGTCCATGTCTTCCTTATTAGTAAGATAATATAGATAATATATCCAGTTTATATGTATTTATCTACTATTGGTTACAAATATATTATGCAGCATGTCTCACAAAGTTATGGATAAAGGAGAATTATCATGTTGAAACTACGTAAAAGTAATGAACGAGGCCATGCCGATCATGGTTGGCTTGATAGTCACCATACTTTCTCATTCGCCAATTATCATGATCCAGCGCATGTACATTTTCGCAAGCTGCGTGTCATTAATGATGATCGTGTTATGCCGGGTAGTGGTTTTGGTACTCACCCACATAAGGATATGGAAATTATTTCCTATGTTGTAGAGGGAGCAATCGAGCATAAGGATAGTATGGGTAATATACACGTTTTGCATAAAGGGGAAGTGCAACGGATGAGTGCTGGTACAGGAATCACGCACAGTGAATATAATCATTCTGCAGAAGAGTCTTTACGCTTTTTGCAGATTTGGATATTTCCCGATGAAAAAAGCATACAGCCTGAATATGAGCAAATGAAATATACTGATCGGATCAAACCGAATGAAGCCTGTCTGCTGGTATCAAGTGATGGTCGGCAAGGTTCAGTAAAGATCCATCAGGATATGAATTTGTATACAGCGCAACTAACTGAGAATGGAAGTATGACATTTGATCTTCCTGAAGGGCGCCACAGTTGGATTCAACTTGTGAATGGTGCTGTTGAAGTAAATGGTGTGGAAATGACATCGGGTGATGGTCTCGCCGTGAGTAATGAAAGTCAATTGAACTTTATTGGTAAGAAATCGAGTGAGTTATTAATATTTGATCTTGATTAGACCTTTCTGGAGTGCAGTCATTGACTGTACTCCTCATATTAATATCAGTAGTAGATAGATAAGATAAAACAATTTTTCAAACAAGGAGTTAGTTAATATGTTTTTAATAGCGGGTGAGTTTATAGTGAAAGCAGAATTTCGTGATGAATTGATGTTAATGTCAAGGGAGTTGATTCAACCATCTCGTAATGAGGATGGTTGCATAAGTTACAGTTTTTATGAAGATCAGACAAAGCCCAATCACTTTTTATTTTTTGAACGCTGGAAGGACAGGGAGAGTATTGATGCTCATTTTCAGAAAAATTATTTTAAGGTGTTCGCAGAACGTTTCCCCGATATGATAGAAGGCAAAGGGGAAATTAACATTTATGAGATCAAACATACAGAGATGATTTGAATGAAAAAAATTTTACAATCTGCATTAGATGAACACCGTGTGAGCTGGATGGAGTTATTTTATGATTTGGTTTATGTGATAGTTATCGCACGCCTGGCACATTTGGTAACATATGGTCATGATGGACACATTGGCATATCAGAATTTTTCATCTTTATCGCTTTGTTTATTCCTGTCTGGTGGGCATGGACTGGTCATACTTTGTATGCGACCCGTTTCTACGATGACAGTGTTATTGACCGACTAATAAGTTTGTCACAAATGTTTCTGGTGACACTAATGACATTGTTTATCACCGATGCCTTTCATGGTCAGGGACAGATGTTTGCTATTATTTATGCAGCCATTCGTGGTCTGCTGGTGGTTATGTACCTTCGGGTCTACTTCAGTAATAAAGACCATAGACCGGTCTCATCCCGTCTGGCTGCCGGTTTCAGTATTGGTGCTTTATTTTGGTTGGTTTCTGCATTCTTGCCAGGTGTATGGATGTATTCTTTTTGGCTGATAGGTTTATTGATCGACTTCATTACCCCGTTACGATGCCGCCATTTACTCAGGCAAGTGAGTGTTCATAAACATCACTTACCGGAACGGTTTGGTTTGTTGGTAATTATTCTGCTAGGCGAATCTGTGGCGAGTTTAATCAGTGCTCTGGACTCGCAAGATTTAAACCTGGTAATAATTACAACAGCATTGCTCGGTTTCATTAGCCTGAGTGCTATCTGGTGGCACTATTTTGAAGTGATTGAACGTGTGGTGATTGATCGGGAGCTGGGTGCAGCTCATTTGATAATATATGGTCATCTACCGATCTTTATTGGCTTGGCTTTATTCGCCTCTGCCATCAGGCAAAATATTGTTGGCAATCTGGCCGTCCCGGATATTACTTTATTATTTAGTGTCAGCATGACTTTGTATTTAATACCTGTATTATTGATTGCACAGCAGGCTCAGGATCGTATGGAGCGTTGGCCATTACGACGAAATACAATTGTATTGGTAATGCTGCTGGCAGTTCTTGCAAGTTTACGTAATTACTTGAATGGTATAGGGGTGGCCTTTTCCATTACTGTATTAATGGTGCTTTATGTTTATCTGAACACACCAAAACCTGTAAAGACAAATTAATTTTAATCAAAAAATAAAATATAAAAGTTTATTTAGACCATGAATCTATATTTAATTAAGGAGTAATATTATGTTAGGTGAAAATCACAGTGTCCACCAGGAGTTTCCTGAGCAACATGAACTGATTGAACGGTTAATGGCAGAAGACATGCATTTCAAGCGGATTGCTGATGAATATAATATGATGGATAAGGAAATTCGTGGTATAGAAATGCGAGATTCACCTATTGATGATTCTGCTTTCAGAGAAATGAAAAAAAAACGTAGCCTCTTAAAAGATAATATTTATCAGATGCTACTGAAACATTCTTAATCTCTGTTACCAAAGTAGCTAATCAATCCTTTAGTGTAAATATAATTTTGGAATGTTGGTTAAGTAATTAAGAAACGATTATTTTTCCGGTATATATTTTTCATACTGGGGTAACGTGTTCGTTATATCATCCCAGTTTGCTTTTGAAGAAACAAAAAATATGTGCTGTGGGACGCTCGATTATATTCGACTCAATCGTACCAAGACGAATACGAATATTTTCCGGGCTTGAGGTATTTTTACTCATTATTGGAGAGCCGCAGGTTTTACAAAAATATTTTATTTGTGCAGATGATGAGTTATAAGCGGTTAGGTTATCTTCGCCGGATTCAAAATTAAATTTTTTAATTTCAACGTTTGCATTTGTTGCATATGCACTGCCTTGTGCTTTTCTGCAAAGGGAACAATGGCAGCAGACGATATCTTTAATGACACCAGAAATGGTGAATTTGATTTTGCCGCATAAGCAGCTTCCGTGGTACATAGTAGTCTTAGTAATTAATATTATTGATTAAAACAGTAATCAATTTGTTGTTTTATTTGTTTCATACTATATGGCTTTGTAATATAGCCACAAGCGCCTTTTTTAAGACATATAAGTGCAGTATTAATGTCTTCATTTGCTGTAACCATGAGTACAGCAACATGTGATAGTGACGTATCTTCTTTTATATTGTCTAACAATGTGATGCCATCAAGTACAGGCATATTTATATCCAACAGTACGAGATCAATGGACTGGTTTTTTAATATATGTAAACCTTTTGGGCCTTCATTTGCAGTTAAAACAGTAAATCCTTCTGTATTTAACTGGCGTTCCAGAATGTCAATATTTTCCTCAATATCGTCAATAATTAAGACCGTTTGTTTATTTTGCATTTATTAATCTCATTTTAGTTAGCTGTTGAATTATGGCAAGAAAAGTATAAATATCATATGGATAGAGTAGAAATTCAGGATTTTATTAATGTGTTACTTTTAGTCTGGTTACTTAAATTTAAGTTTACTCGATATTTGCCGACAAAATTATATATATTAAGAGTAAATAATATCAATGGATATTGATACATGCCGAAACAAGGTTTACACAATACAAATATAGTTGTGAAAGCAGGTTTTACCAGCATCCTGGTACTTGTATTTATTTTTGGTATTTTTTCTCTTTACCAACTCAGAAATATTACGCTCAGTATGACAAACACTATTGCGACAAATAGCAAAAAGATTGTTCATGTAGTATTAATGCGTGATTCGATTCGCCAACGACAAGTTGCTATGACAGAAATGTTATTAGCTAATGATGTTTTTGACCGTGAAATCAGTCGAATGACTTTTTTTTCACTTTCAGGAATTTTTCGTGTAGAAAATAACAAGTTACAAAAATTACCAATTAACGATTCTGAAAAAAAACTACTAGATAAAATACTGGATCATGTTCGCTTTGCACAACCACTTAATCGAGAGGCGGTGGATATACTTCTGGAAGATAATACATCTAAAGAGGGGCGAAGTTTAGTTTTGCGTGCCCAGGTTTCACAAAAAATATTATATCGTTTACTGGGTGATTTAATAAATCTGCAAAATGAAAACACTCAAATATTTGTAAATGCAAGCAGGGAGAATTATGCTACTACTTTATATTTATCGGTTTTGTTCGTAATTGTTATTTCATTAATTGCCTGGATTATAGCAAAAATCACCGCAAGAATTATTACCCAAAAAAATGAAGAATTAATAACAAAAAATAAACAGCTTGAAGAAGTGTCTAATCAGGCGCTTGAAGCCACACGTGCAAAATCAGAATTCCTGGCAATTATGAGTCATGAAATACGAACACCCCTCACTTCAATTATTGGTTTTGCAGAAGCACTATCGGAAAGATCTACACAGATAAAAGACAGGATTAGTATTACTAAAATTATTATAAAAAATGGTAAGCATTTATTAAACATAATTAATGATATTCTGGATATTTCAAAAATTGAAGCAAACAGAATGGACTTTGAGAGAATCTATTTTTCTCCAGTTGAGATTATTACTGAAGTAGAAGAGGTAATTAAAAATCAGTTTATGGAAAAAGGTATTCAATTTTATATTGAATATGATTTTCCCTTACCTAACATTATTTGCAATGATTCACTCAGGATAAAACAGATTATTCTTAATTTATGCAGTAATGCGCTTAAATTTACAAATACAGGTAAAGTATCTTTAAAAATACATTGTGATATTGAAAAAGAAAAAATATTTTTTACTGTGATTGACTCAGGTATTGGATTGAGCAGCGAACAAATGGATAAGGTGTTCGATGCATTCACACAAGCAGATTCATCAACAACTCGTAAATATGGTGGCACAGGGTTAGGACTATCACTTTCAAAACAATTTGCAGAAAAAATGGGTGGAACAATAACCGTTGAAAGCCTGCAAGGCATTGGTAGCCAGTTTAGTGTTAGTATAAGTACAGGAAAAATCGATCCAAGACAATTAATAGTCGGTGAGCCAGAATTACCGGAAAAAACAGATGTTATAAAATCTAAATATAATTATTCTTATAATGTAAAAGGAAGTATTCTTGTTGCAGAAGATAATTATGATAATCAGCAACTTCTTTCCATTTTGCTCTCTGATACAGGAGCAAAACTTACTTTTGTTGAAAATGGACAACAAGCAATTGATAAAGCTTTTATTAAAACCTACGATTTGATTTTAATGGATATGCAAATGCCGGTTATGGGTGGGTTAGAAGCAACAGAAAAATTACGACAGGCTAATTATATAAAACCTATTGTTGCTTTGACAGCGAATGCAATGAAAAGTGATTATGATATGTGTGTTGGTGCAGGTTGTAATGATTTTCTTACAAAACCAATAAACAAAGAGAAATTGTTTCAGACAATATATAAGTATCTGCAAATAGAAAATGAAAAAATAGATGATAAAAAAATTGTCTCCGATATATTTGAAAAGCGCAATTTTAAAATGCGTGAGTTGATAATAAAGTTTGTGAAAGGACTACCTGCAAGAATGAAAGAAGTTGAACAATTTAGAGATGAAAATAACTGGAAAAATATGAGAGATGAACTGCACAAAATTAAGGGCGTTGGCGGATCGATGGGCTACCCAATGGTATCGAAAATTGCAGCAGAACTTGAGTATGAGGTAATGAGAGAAAATGAAGTTGAAGTGGACAGGTTATTGTTGAGTATGAAGAATATATGTAAACGAATTCAAAAAAGCATTCCCGATTTAACAAGTGAAATAAAGGAATAAAAAAATGAATACTATAGATAAAATATTAAGTAATAAAAATAACGAGGTTTGGTCTGTTTCTCCTGAAGACTCTGTTTTTGATGCAATTAAAAAAATGAATGAAAAGTCTGTAGGAGCATTGCCGGTTGTATCAAATGATAAATTAGTTGGTATTATTTCGGAGCGGGATTATACCAGAAAAGTTATTCTCGAGGGACGTACATCGAAAGAGACGAAGGTAAAAGATATAATGACCGGGAAGGTATTTCATACTTTTCCAGATCAAAATATTGAAGAATGCATGGCAATTATGACTAAGTATCATATCCGACATTTACCGGTTATAACCAATGGGAAGTTAAGTGGAATGATCTCAGTGGGTGATATCGTAAAATATATTATATCCGATCAGAAATTTAAAATTGAACAACTTGAGCACAACATCTCCTGGGGTGAATCTTATTAGAAATTTTTTACACCATGATGGTATTTCTAATACAATGTAAGCATGGAAATACTTAAAGTACCTCAAGGCGAATATCGCCTGGCACGCTACCCTTACTACAAAAAAGAATTGTTACGGGCATGGGATGCAGCAGATGAATACCTGTTAAATTATGTCTATAAAGAATGTAATGCAAAAACTCCGCAAAAAGAGTTAAATATACTAATTGTTAATGATGGTTTTGGCGCATTAGCAACAGCACTTTCAGAACATAATGTTACTGTTTGGACGGACTCCTGGCTCAGCCACAAAAGTACTCAACAAAATATCAGCCGTAATGAATTATCGGAAGATAATATTAAAATAATAAGTAGTTTAGAAACCCCTGATGGCCATTATGACTATGTATTAGTTAAAATACCTAAAAGTAATGCTTTTCTTGAAGATCAGCTTATACGTATTAAATCCTGTCTTTCTTCATCAACACAAATTGTTGCTGCTGGAATGGCAAAATTAATTCATACTTCAACACTTAAATTATTTGAAAAATATATTGGCCCAACAAAAACATCATTAGCCAGAAAGAAGGCACGTTTAATTTTTCCACAAGTTAATGAATTAATTCAGCATGATACAAGTCCATATCCAAAGTCATATCTGCTGGAAGGGACTAAGTACAAAATTATTAATCATGCTAACGTGTTTTCTCGTGACAGGCTGGATATTGGCACTCGATTTTTTCTCCAACATATTCCTCAATCAGAAACATATAAAAAAATTATAGACTTGGCTTGTGGCAATGGTATTGTTGGATTGATTGCAGCTGAAAAAAATCCAACAGCAGATATTTTGTTTCTTGATGAATCATTCATGGCTGTAAAATCCGCAAGAGAAAATGTGAATAAAAATTTACCTCGCCATGATAAAAATCGGTTTGAGGTAACTGATTGTTTAAGTGGAATAGAAAATAATAGTGCTGATTTAATTTTGAACAACCCGCCTTTTCATCAGAATAATGTTATTGGTGATCAGGTGGCATGGAAAATGTTTAAACAATCTAAAGATGTATTAACTAAAAATGGCGAATTATGGGTGATAGGAAATCGCCATCTTGCTTATCATATAAAATTAAAGAAAATATTTGGAAATTGTGAAATGATTGCAAGTGATAATAAATTTGTTATTTTAAAGTCAGTTAATAACTAAGTCTTGAGCGGTGCAATCGTGTTAACGACCACGCCCGCTGTAAGACTTTGTTAGTAGATATTGTTAACTATTATTTTATTTTTGAAAGAAGAGTTGGATTAGTAACAAGGTTTCTTACGCCATGTGCATGATCTTCTTTGAAAATATTACCTTTACACCATTCTCCTACAGTCTTAATGTTAACCTTAGCCACTTTAGGGCGAATACTCCATGAAACCTGAAAAGGCGAACCTTCTTCATTGTAACCGGGACCGGTTGTTGATCCAGCGTATTGAACAGGGCTGCCAGTATTACTTGGGATGTTAAATGCCTGGTAAAAATTATTCTTCTTACCAAGCTTGGTCAGTTTACCAAAGTCGAGCGCTTTATCGTTATTAACTAAGACATAAACTTGAGTTTCAACGCGTAACTGAGGATTCTTGATAGATTCATTTAAGCATGAGCCCAAAGTTGGACCAGGCTTGATTTGTGCACTTGAGTAAACGTAGTGAACTTCTATGGTGTCACCGGCTGAAAGATTACCATGTTTGCTAGGGCAGATGTCTTTATGAACGGGTTTTAGTTCTGCACTGCTCAGGTGGCCAGTATACTCATAACCACTTTGATATCCGTGGCCATCACCATTACCGGCATACTTAGCAAATTCTCCGCCTTTGTGTTCAGCATTCATGTGAAAATGGATATTACAGAGATTCATTGTAGTATTAGCAGGTGCAGTATTGAATGCACGTTTGTTATTTCCAGCGCTAGAGTCGATATCGCGTGGAGATTGAGGACCGAATCCTTTACCTTTAGTATTTTTTGCAAGTAGCTTATGCTGTTTAGTAATTACATTGTCAGAAACCTGACCATGATGAGCATCCAAACCTGTCGTACTTGCATTGACACATACTGGCATTAGTGAAAATGTTGCTAGTATGATAAGAACAGTTTTATTCATTATTTATCCTTTCCTGTTAATTTTAATTGCTACTTTTCTATTATAAGGAATTAATAGTTGATAAACCAGATATGTTTCAAATTGCAACTTAAAATCTGCTGAACATCAGGTTATTCATGTTAGAATGTGATTTTTTAGATTTGTATTAATATGTGGTTATTCTATATCAACAATTATTTGAATTGAAAAATGCGTTGTAATAGTTTTTGTTATCATTGGTTGATTCAATGGCGTATTCAGCTGTAAATGAGGGTGCAATATATTTGTCCCCGTGATCGAGAGTGAATGCTCTTGACTTGTTCGTCGCGTGTTATATTCATACGCCTAACATTGGAAGATTTTTTATACTATGGTATGTAAGTGATAATAAAATACAATGCTTTAATTCATTAATGAGGATGACATCGTTTTTATGAAATATTATAGCTCTATTACCTTCGTATTTAAATTCGTCTTTATATCGCTCTTTAAATGTATCAATCAATTTCGTTTTACAATTAAAGTACATGGCATATTGATCAGGCATTGATTTTTTCCAGCCCAATCTTATAGTACAACCACCTTTTGTTAAATAGCCTGGCTCGCCCCATTTTAGAGTTTCTTCTAGTGATTTTACGTCGTCTGTTTCTTGTTATAAGGCGTATTCATTAATAAACTCATTTAATTCTTTTGGTGACTTAATGTGAATTACTGACCGTCCTTCTTTTTTGTATTCTTGTATTAAAGAA